>DGYMI06202__coassemble_955_pt1 | contig 62084 bp, 41 predicted proteins | sample DGYMI06202__metabat2_low_PE_006 | metagenome-assembled genome bin DGYMI06202 | reverse complement strand
TATAGTATTATATTTACAACAATAGGAGCAACGAGAATGATTGCAAAAATATATTTGTAATATTTTGATTCCATCATCAGACCATTTGAGATTTCAAATCATATGAATGAACACGACTAATAAAGGTAGCGAAAAATCCTGAAAAGAACCAATATGTATCAAGACCCTCGTCGAAGCCATCATCCTGGTGGTGCTGGTCGTCTACGTCTTCCTGCAGAGTCTGCGTTCGACCTTCATCCCGGCACTCTCGATTATCGTCTCCCTGGTCGGGACCTTCGCCTTCCTGTATGCCGCGGGATTCAGCCTCAACATGCTGACGCTCTTTGCGCTGGTGTTGGTCATCGGTACGGTGGTCGATGACGCCATCGTCGTCGTGGAGGCCGTGCAGGCCAAGTTCGACGAGGGCTACCGCTCGGCCTACCGCGCCACGGTCGACGCCATGGACGGAATCACCTCGGCGCTGGTCACCACGACCTTTGTCTTCATGGCCGTCTTCATCCCCGTGAGCTTCATCGGCGGGACGACCGGTACGTTCTACACCCAGTTCGGTCTGACGATGGCCGCCGCCGTGGCCATCTCGCTCATCAACGCCCTCACGCTCAGCCCGCCCTCTGCGCACTCATCATGACCCTGCATCAGAGCGCAGGCGAGGGCCGGCGGCTGAGCTTCTCGTCGCGTTTCCACATTGCGTTCGATGCCGCGTTCCACAGGCTGGTGTCGCGATACAAGTTCGGCGTGCAGTTCATGCTGCGCCGCAAGTGGCTGGCCGGTCTGCTGCTTGTTGTGGCGTGCGGGGGCTTTGCGCTCCTCATGTCGACGACCAAGACCGGTCTGGTGCCCAACGAGGATATGGGAACCGTCTTCATCGACGTGCGCACCTCGCCCGGTAACAGCACCCGGCAGACCTGCATCGTCATGGAGCAGGTCGACAGCTGCCTACGCACGATTCCCCAAATCGAGCTCCAGTCCAATACCACCGGCAACTCGATGCTGAGCGGACAGGGGGCCTGCAACGGCATGTTCACCATCCGGCTGAAGGATTGGAGCGAGCGTACGGACCGGGAGGATGCCATCGATGCCGTGATGGATGAAATCAGCCGCCGCACGGCCTTCATCACCAGTGCCGACATCATGCCCTTCACCCGTCCGATGATTCCCGGATACGGCGTGAGCAGCGGATTCGAGGTCTATGTCCAGGACCAGAAGGGCGGCACGACCGAGGACCTGCTGAAATATACGCGCCAGTTCCTCGAGGCGTTGAACCGGCGTCCCGAAATCGGCCGGGCCACCACCTCGTTCGACACCAAGTTCCCGCAGTACCTGGTCGAGGTCGACGCGGCGCGCTGCAAGCGCAACGGCGTCTCTCCGGCCGATGTGCTGAGCACCCTCTCGGGCTATATCGGCGGCAACTATGCCTCGAACATGAACCGCTTCTCGAAACTCTACCGCGTGATGGTGCAGGCGCCGCCCGAGTACCGGCTCGATACCGAATCGTTGAACAACATCTTCGTGCGCAACGACGCGGGCGAGATGTCGCCCATTGCGCAGTATCTGACCCTGACCCGGGTGTATGGCTCGGAGGTGCTGACCCGTTTCAACCTCTTCTCCTCCATTCAGGTCAACGGTGCGCCGGCCTCGGGCTACAGCTCCGGACAGGCCATCGAGGCCGTGCGCGAGGTGGCCGCCGCAACGCTTCCGACCGGTTACGGCTACGAATTCGGCGGCATGTCGCGTGAGGAGTCCTCGACGGGCAATACCACGACGCTGGTCTTCATCATCTGCGTGGTCTTCATCTATCTGATTCTCTGCGCGCTGTATGAGAGCCTGTTCATCCCTCTGGCCGTTATCCTCTCCGTGCCCTTCGGTCTGGCGGGCAGCTTCCTCTTCGCCCGGATGTTCGGACTCGAGAACAACATCTACCTCCAGACGGGTCTTATCATGCTGATTGGCCTGTTGTCGAAGACGGCCATCCTTCTGACGGAGTATGCCGCCGAGCGACGGCAGCATGGCATGAGCATCGCCCAGGCCGCCATCTCGGCTGCCAAGGTCCGTCTGCGCCCGATTCTGATGACCTCGCTGACGATGATTTTCGGCATGCTGCCGCTGATGTTCGCGTCGGGTGTCGGAGCCAACGGCAATGCGTCCATTGGCGTGGGAACCGTCGGCGGCATGTTGATTGGCACGATTGCCCTGCTGTTCATCGTTCCGCCCCTGTTCATGGTCTTCCAGTACCTGCAGGAGCGGTGGATGCCCGGCCGAAACCTCGCAGAGTCCGACCCCGAATCTGTTCAACCGGAATCAAAATCTCGCGCATGAAACGAATCGTCATAGCATTGTGCCTGCTCGCGGGGCTGGGTAGCTGCCAGATATATCGAACCTATCAGCGTCCCGAACTGCCCGAGGTCGACAGCCTTTTCCGGCAGCCCGTGCAGGGGGCCGACACGACGTCGCTCGCCGACCTCACCTGGCGGGAGCTCTTCACCGACTCCCGGCTGCAGCGGCTCATCGACTCGGGAATCATGAACAACAGCGACCTGCAGATTGCTCGGCTGCGTGTGGCGGAGGCCCGGGCCTCGCTCACGGCCTCGCGGTTGGCCTATCTTCCCTCCCTGTCGCTTACCCCGCAGGGGGCGGTCAATGCTCCGGAGCATGCGCCGGCGACCCGCACCTACGATTTGGCGGCAGCCGCCGAATGGGAGGTCGACCTCTTCGGAAAACTGCTCAACGAGAAGCGCGGGGCTGCGGCTGCGTTGGCCGGGCAGGAGGCTTACCGTCAGGCGGTCGAGACGCAGCTGGTGGCGACCGTCGCCAACAGCTACTATACGCTGCTGATGTTGGACCGGCAGCTGGAAATCACGCGCAGCACGTCGGAAGTCTGGGCCGAGAACGTGCGGGTCATGGAGGCGCTCAAACGGGCCGGCCAGACGACCGAGATGGCCGTGGCGCAGACCGTGGCGGAGCAGGCGTCGGTCGAGGCGTCGGTGCTTGCGCTCGAGCGTCAGGTTCTCCAGACGGAGAACGCGCTCTGCGTGCTGCTCGGCACGACGCCCCGGACCATCGACCGCTCGACGCTCGACGCTCAGCGGTTCCCCGATTCGCTCGCAGCGGGCATCCCGTTGCGTCTGGTGGACCGGCGCCCGGATGTGCGCCAGTGTGAAGCGGCTCTGGCCGAGGCCTATTATGCCACGAATACGGCCCGCTCGGCATTCTATCCGTCGATTACGCTCGGCGGCACCGCCGGATGGACCAACGCCGCGGGGGCGGCCATCTCCAATCCGGGGCAATGGCTGTTCACGGCCGTCGGCTCGCTCGTCGAACCGCTCTTTGCACGGGGCAGAAACCGTGCGAATCTGAAAATCGCCCAGGCGCAGCAGCAGGAGGCTTTGGTGAACTTCCGGCAGAGTCTGCTGACGGCCGGTGCGGAGGTAAACGATGCGCTGGTCCAGTGGCAGACGGCCCGGCGGCTCGAACTGGACAACCGGCAGGTCGAGGCCCTGCGGTCGGCATTGCGCAGCGCCGAACTCCTGATGCAGCACAGCTCGCAGAACTACCTCGAGGTGCTTACGGCACGGCAGGCGCTTCTTCAGGCCGAGCTCGATGCCGCGTCGGATTGTTTCGATAAAATCCAGGGCATCATCAACCTCTACCATGCCCTGGGTGGGGGGTATTGAGTCGTTCGTGCGGGTTTCAGCCCGCGGCAACGGCTCTTCCCGTTTGGTGGTGAGTCTCCGAACCCATCGGAGCCTCGCAGAGGATGTGTGGTAAATCCTTCGCAGGCGGCACTTCCGCACGGACGGTGGCGCTGCTCCGCGAAGGGACTGACGGCAACGCTCCCGCCCGGTTATCCGGGCAGGTGTGTTGCCGTAGTTGTTGGGTTGCATTTGTTGTGCCTGCCCGGCCCGCTTCCCGCTGGCCCAATCGGCCGGAAGCGGGCCCCGGCCGGGATGAGCCTCCGGGCCCGGGTCACTCCCAATCGCACAGACCGCCGGCTCCGGCACCGGTTCCTCCCGCCCAATTTAATACTCGATTGATACCCCCTTGTCCCTTGGCGAGCGGACCTTGTGCGCACCGGATGCCGGCGGCTGAAGCGATTGTCGTTATGTCGTTTTGTCACTCTCAGGCGACGATGCGGACCCCGGTTCCGGGGTTGAGCTCCCTTGCCCCGAGATCGTCCCCGTGGTGGGCCTCCTCGGAGGTGGCAGGCTCCGCGTCGCGCTCAATCCGGATTTCGACCCAGCCGTTTTGGGCCGGTGCGATGGTGAGGCTTTCGGCCCACATCCGGTAATTTTCGCCACCCTCCTCCACATAAACGACGAAGAAAAGGGTGCGGGCGCCCGACGTGAACCACCGTTCGTAGGAGAACCGGTAGCCGACCTCGCCCCCTTTGCGCGTGAGTGCGATATCGAGCGGCGCTGCGGTGCGCGTCTGCTTGAATTGTTCGTAGCCCGCCGGGTCGAATATCATGACGGGTGTCCCTTCGACGGGTGCTCCCTTCTGGTCGCGTACGGCGATTTGCACGGTGGCATCCTGCTCCGAGGGCGGGGTGTCGTCCTTCCTGCAGGCGGAGAGGAGCATCGCGCCTGCCAGCAGTGCTATGAGTGTTCGGTTCGGTTTTATGGTCTTGTCTTTTTTTGAGGCCCGGTGTCCGGTAGGCGGGGGAGCGCCGTCGGTCCGGGTTCGTGTCGTTATCCGGATGCAAAAGTAGGGCGTCCGTGCCGCTTTTGAGTTGCGACACGGACGCTTCAATCTAACAGTCCGGTATTAAATAACGTTGTAAATCAAATGTTTGGGCTCTTTCTTCCGCGGCAATTTCTAACACCGGCCTTACGCCTGCTCCAGAAGTGCCGTGAAGAGCCCCTTGTGGGGCGAATCGGAGGCCTTGATGCGCGATTTAAGGCGTGATTTGCGCGCATAGACATTGGCGACGCTCTCCTCCATGAAGAGGCTGATGACCTGGGGTGAAAAGCTGCCGAAGATGTAGCAGAGCAGCCTGAGGTCGGACTCCTTCATGCGGGGGAAGTCGGCGCGCAGTTTGCGCATGGCCCCGTCGTGCGCCTCGTCGACCATCTGTTCCAGTTCGGCGAGCATCTCGCCCTTTTCGGCGAACCCGTCGATGAGCTGTTTGACCTGGCGGGCCACGGCGGCCTGACCCGAGACGGTGTTCTCGCGCTCGTAGTAGCTTTTGCCCAGCCGGTCGACAATGTCGAAGCGTGAGGCAATCATGCTGCGCAGCCGCGATTCGGTGTCGTGCTTCTCGGCCAGACTCTCGGCCATCCGGCGATACTCCTCGTGGGCGTCGCGCAGCAGTTCGAGCGACCGCTCGTTGCGTTCGCGCTGGAGGCGCATCCGCTGGCGGATGAACAGCCCCATGAGCGTCAGCAGCAGGAGTACCGCGACGGCCGTTACCCGTTCGCCCGTACGGCGGCTCTGCATGCGGTAGTCGGCAAAGGCCGACCGCTCGCGGAAGTACTCCTTTTCAATCATGCCGGCCGAAGCCTGCAGGGCCGTCCGCGTCAGCGAGTCGGTGAGGTAGATGAAGCGGTGGACGGCCCGCGACGCTTCGTGGTAGCTGCGGGCGGTGACATGGGCGCGGAATGCGGTGTAGGAGAGCATCGGGAGCACCTCGGTGTCGGGGTTGCGCCCGTCGGCGAGCCGGAGGTAGTACAGCGCGCTGTCGGGACGTCCGCGCAGCAGCTGCGTCTGGGCCAGCGTGCAGTATCCCTGTGCCGATGTGTCGCGGCGGACCGCATGTTCGATACGGCGCAGCAGCCCGTCGGCGATGGGCTCGCTCTCGGGGAAGATGTGCAGCGTGGCGAAGAGTGCCAGGCTGCGCCGGCGCAGCGTGTCGTCACCCAGGTCGTCGGCCAGGTCGAGCGCCATCGAGCAGTCGCGGCGGGCCCGATTCAGGTCGCGCATCCGCAGTGCCGCTCCCGTCATGCCGAGCAGCGCCTCGGCCGTCTCGTGCGGGTTGCCCGAGCGGAGGAACAGGTCGCGGGCGTCGCGGTAGTAGCGGTAGGCCCGTACGAAGCTGAGTTCCGAGTGGTAGACCTCGCCGATGCGCAGGTAGAGCAGTCCCGTGTAGTAGGGCTCGTCGATGGCGCGCAGCCGCTCCTCGACCTCGAGAAAGAGCCGCAGGGCGCCCGGCTTGTCACCGTGGCGCAGGTGCTGGCGCCCCCGGTAATAGAGCGTCTTGCATTGTCCGTAGAGCTCGTTGGACCGGTTGCGGTAGTATTCCCAGGCTATCCCGAGCAGCGAGTCGTTGTCGGGTGCGGCCTCGGTCCGGTCGCGGGCTTCGGCCAGCAGCAGCGCGTAGCGGGCGCGCCGTGCGCGGCTGGCGAGCCGCTCGGCGGGCATTTCGAGCAGGGCCCGGCGGACGCTGTCGGGCTTTGCGGCGATGCGTCTCCCGCAACGTGCAAGGTCGGCGTCGGTGCGGTTGTCGCTGCCGCATCCGATGAGCATGACGGCCATCAGCCATCCGCAGAGAAGTCGTTTCATGGGTCGGGGTCGGTTGGTTGACATGCGGCCAAAGGTAGCAAATCCCGGCGAAGGGGACAAATCCCCGGCGCTTTTTGTCCCGGAGCGGGGGAGGGGACGCGGGGACAGTCGGATGCGGGGAAGGCGCGAGGAGCCGCTGCGGAGGGGCTCAGCCCCCGAGTCGCGACCTGTGCTGCCGGATGCGCTGCTTCAGGCGGCGCTTGGTGCGCTGTCTCATCTCGAATCCGAGCCGCATGATGATTCCCTTGAGCTGCACCGAGTCGGAGTCGGAGTGTATCAGCCGTGCATAGCGGTCGAGCAGATAGAGATAGACCGGGGCGGGACACGAGAGCCGCCGCAGGTTGTCCAGCCGCCGTCGGGTCGAGAGCCTGCGGCTGAAGGACATCCGGTTGGTGTCGATGAGCTGGAAGGCATATTGCCCGTCGTCCTTGCGGCGGTAGAGCATGTTGTCGATGTTGAGGTCGCGGTGCAGAACGCCCGCCTCGTGGAGCTGCATGAGGAATGCGGCCAGCGCGTCGAGGATGTTCCGTCGGTCGGCCATCGGCGTGTCGAGCTCCACGACGGGGCGCAGGGGAAGGCAGTCGGAGCGGAGCGCCACGAAGTAGCTCTCGGCGAGCAGTCCGTGGCGGCGGATTTCGATGAAGGCGACCTCTTCGGGCGAATCGATGCCCATGCGGCGCAGACGGGCCGCATGGCGGTAGGCGCGTTCGGCCTTGCTCCGCCGCAGAAATCCGTAGACCAGACGGTTGAGCAGCGACAGATGCCCGTAGCGCTTGACGACCAGCCGGAGTCCCTGCGTCTCGAAGAGGCGGAGCGTGTTGCGCCCCTCATAGAGCGGTTCGCCCTTCGATGCGAAGAAGCCGGGCTCGGCAAGGCGGCGGATGAAGGGCTCGAGGGCGGAGTATCGCGGGTTGATGCGAATCTTCATGTCGGGGTTTTTTGAATGGGTTGTTCCGTGGCGGCTGGGCCGTCGGCGTATCGGTCCGGAGCTGTCGCCGTCGGATTGTACAACGCAAAGTAACCTCTCCCGTCGCATTTTTCCTTGTCCGGAAAGAGTCCGTTGTTGCCCGGAAAATCGGCAAAAGCGAACCTCCGGGCCCGAAAAGGGCCCGGAGGTTCTCCTGCCTGCCGCAGCGGGGCGGAGACGGTCCCGGTGTTCATCCCTGGGCCTGTGTTACTTTTGGGTCTCCGTCATCCCCGGGTCTGGGGCGCCGACGCGTTCAGGCGACGCGCAGCCGGATGCCGCGCGAGCGGTCCGATTCGACGACCACCGTGTCGCCTTCGCGCAGCTTGCCGTCGATGATGAGTGCCGAGAGCGGCTCCTCGACGTGGTCGAGCAGCGTGCGGCGCAGTGCGCGGGCTCCGTACCGGCGTTCGTAGCCCATCGCGGCGAGCCGCTGCCGCGCTCCGTCGGTGATGCGCATTCGGTAGCCGAGCTTCCGGGCCCGTTCGCGCAGTCCGTGCAGTTCGCGCTCGACGATGCGCTCGACATCCTTCGGCTCGAGCGAGCGGAAGATGACGATGTCGTCCACCCGGTTGAGAAACTCCGGGGCGAAGCATTGCTCGAGCGCCCGGCGGTATTCCGACTGCGGGGCAAGCGCCTCGTCGGCATCCTTCGAACCGGTGGCATAGCCGACCTGGACGCTCTTGCGGGCAGCTTCGCGCGAGCCGACGTTGGAGGTCATGATGACAATCGTGTTGCGGAAATCGACACGGCGGCCCGAACCGTCGGTGAGGAACCCCTCGTCGAAGAGCTGGAGCATCGTGTTGAAGAGGTCGGGATGGGCCTTCTCGATTTCGTCGAAGAGCACCACGGCGTGGGGTTGCCGGCGGACCGCCTCGGTCAGCTGCCCGCCCTCGCCGTAGCCGACATATCCCGGCGGCGAGCCGATGAGGCGGGCAACGTTGTGCTTCTCGCCGTATTCGCTCATGTCGATGCGGATAAGTCCGCGCCGCTCGTCGAAAAGCCACTTCGAGACCTCCTTGGCCAGCAGCGTTTTACCCACGCCCGTAGGGCCGACGAAGAGGAAGACTCCCATCGGGCGCCCCTCCTCCTTGAGCCCGCTCCGCGAGCGGCGGATGGTCCGGGCGATGCGCTCGACAGCCTCCTCCTGTCCGATGACCCGCTCCGAAAGGTAGGCTCCGAGCTGCTGCAGGCGGAGCCGTTCGTCGCCCGAGACCCGCTCGGCGGGGATGCCCGTCATGGCGGTGATGACCTCGCGGACGTGGCGTGCGGTCACCTCGGCCGGCCGCTGCTCCAGCGTGCGGCGCCACGCGGCGCGCCGTTCACCGAGCTGCGCCCGCAGCGTGAGCTCCTGCCGGCGGGTAGAAGCGGCCTTTTCGCAGGCAAACTGTTCGACGGCGTGGCGATGCTCGCGCCGTACGGCCGCAAGTTCGGCCTCTATGCGGCGCAGCGGCTCCGGTTCGCGGGCCGCCTGCAGGTGGACCCGTGCGCCGACCTCGTCCAGCGCATCGATGGCCTTGTCGGGGAAGTGCCGGTCGGTGATGTAGCGTCCGGTCAGCTCGACGCAGGCCTGCAGCGCCTCTTCGGTGTAGCGCACGCGGTGGTGCGCCTCGTAGACGGGGGCCACGTTGTGCAGAATCCGCAGCGTCTGCTCGGGAGTCGTCGGTTCGACGGTCACCCGCTGGAAGCGGCGCTCGAGGGCGGCGTCCGACTCGATGTCGGTGCGGTATTCGTCGAAGGTCGTGGCGCCGATAATCTGCAGTTCGCCCCGTGCCAGCGCCGGTTTGAGGATGTTGGCCGTGTCGAGGCTCCCCTGGGTCGAGCCTGCGCCGACGATGGTGTGCACCTCGTCGATGAAGAGCAGCGTCTGCTTCGAGCGGCGCAGTTCGTCGAGCAGCTGCTGCATCCGCTCCTCGAATTCGCCGCGGAACTTCGTCCCGGCCACCAGCGACGAGATGTCGAGCGCATAGAGCCGCTTGCCCGCCAGCGTGTGGGGCACCTCGCCCGCGACGATGCGCAGCGCCAGCCCCTCGACGATGGCGCTCTTGCCCACGCCTGCCTCGCCGATGAGCACCGGATTGTTCTTCTTGCGGCGCGAGAGAATCTGTACGACCCGTTCGATTTCCTCTTCGCGGCCCACTACGGGGTCGATTTTGCCGTCGCGTGCGAGCCGTGTGAGTTCGACGCCGAACTTTTCGAGCAGCGACGAGGGGTCCGGTTCGCGGGTGTGCTCCGCCGCGTTGCGCTCGTCCGGGTCGGGCTGCAGGAGCCTGAACTCCCCGGGGGCGGACTCGTCGGGAAGTCGGCGCACGTCGTCGGCGAGCCGTTCGGCCGTGATGCCGTAGAGCTCCAGCACGTGGGCGGTGACGGTCGTCCGGTCGGCCGCGATGTCCTGCAGTGCGTGGGCCGTCGTGAGGCAGCTGGCCGAGGCGTCGGCCCGGGTGTGCAGAGTGTCGATGAACTTCCGGAAGAAGTGTTCGGGCGAATGGTGCTCCGCGCCCGTGACGGAGAGTATGTCGTGTTCGATACGGAGCCGCACCTGGTGCAGCTCCCATTCCTTGAGACGGGCCGTGAGGAGCTGGCAGGCGAGCGACTCTTCGTCGCGAAGCATCTCCAGCATGAGGAAATCCTTCAGCGAGCGGGTTACGCCGGTTCGTGTCGTGTCGAAGGCCGTACGGGCGATGATGCCTTCGAGCCGTTTCGAGATTCTAATCTTCATGGTTGCGTCCTTTTGAATTTCGCATGGATAACGTTGGACGCTTACGGTGTAGTATGCGGACGTTTTTGTTTGGTTTGGGACGTATTTTGTTGATTTTCAGGTCGTGTATTTCGCAGTTTCAGTCTCCTTCGATTGCGGAATGCGTGCCTTATCTGGTTGACGGACAGCTGTTTGTTTCCGGAGGATGAGGCGTGCGCGGCGGATGCGGAAAAAATCGTGGAGTTTTTTGCAGCGGGTGGGGCTTTGTGTACTCAATATTCTTATATTGACGTCTTTACGCGTGTTGATTTTCGCGTGCGCCTGTTGTTCGCTTTGGACGCAATCGTATAGCAAAAGGTTTTTATGGACGTTTTTGTTTGTCTATAGAGTCCCTTTGATGCTTCCGATGGGCGGCGCCGGCACCGGAACGGGGCTCCGATGAGGCGTATATGTAATAAAAAAGGTGGCAGACACCGTCTGCCACCTCGGATAAAGAGATGTATCCGAATGTTCGTGAATGCCTGTCAAAGCGAAGAGCGGGGCCACTCGCCGACCTCCATGTCGCGCATCTCGCCCTTGTCGATGACCAGGCGGATGGCTGTCCGCACCTTGTGCACGCCGTAGTTGCCGGCGGCGCCCGGATTGACGGCAAGCAGCGAGTAGACGGGGTCGTACATCACGCGCAGGATGTGCGAATGGCCGCAGACGAAGAGTTTAGGTTCGACCTGCCGGATGCGGGCGAGTGCCCGCGGGTCGTAGCGGCGGGGATAGCCGCCGATGTGGGTCATCAGCACCCGGACCCCTTCGCAGTCGAAGGCGAGCACGTCGGTGAAGGTACGGCGGAGAAGCCCTCCGTCGATGTTGCCCGTGACGGCCCGCAGCGGTTTGAAGGAGGCGATGAGGTCGGCCGTCTCGAGCGAGCCGATATCGCCTGCATGCCAGATTTCGTCGACATCGCGCAGAAAGTCCCGCAGCGTGTCGTCGAACGTGGAGTGGGTGTCGGAGATGATGCCGATGCGTTTCATGATTTGGAGTGTGGGTCGGTTGTCGGTTGTCGGTTGCGCGTTGGCGGCTACCAGGCCGAAATCTGGCTGTTGAGCCACTCGGTGCGCGAGGTGTAGACCTCCTTAAGCCGGTCGACCGCCTCGTCGAACGTGAGCCATTCGTCGCCGTTGGGGTAGCCCGTGTCGTTGATGGAGGGCCAGCGCTCGCGGTTGCGCACCTCGGCCTGGGCGATGGCCGTGCGCTCGCGTTCGATGAATTCGGGAACGCTCTGCAGGAAGGGGTACCACTCCTGCCAGCGGCTCTTCACGGCGTTGCGGAAGGTGGCGTTGTGGAGCAGCAGCATGTTCCACCAGTTGCGTTCGTGCCACGGATAGATGGACGACGGATAGGTCATTCCATAGTTGACCCACTGCGTGGCCGTATGGGAGACGAGCGTCTCGTAGTCGAAGTCCCAGATGGGGCCGGCGAAGAGCTTGCCGCCGCGGTCCTTGTAGAAGTAGATGCTCTTCGGGTGGAGCATCTCGTGGTTGGCCGTCACCTCGAAGCAAATCCAGAAGTCGGCCAGCGACTCCATGTCGAGGTATTCGAAGGGCGCGGCGTCGTTGTCGCCCGTGTTCCGGCTCTGGGCGGCGACCACCTCGTCGACGCGGTTGACGTAGTCGCGGATGTAGGCGAACTGCTCGGGAGTGAGGTCTTCGGGGTCGGGATACTTGATGTTGACCGGGATGTCGGTCGTCGCCGAACGGAAGCGCTGCTCCTCGTCGTAGTTGGTGTCGAATTCGAGCAGGTAGCCTCCCGTGACGGCTTCGCCGTCGATGTCGGTCGTCTCCATTTCGGTCACGTTGACGCGGTTCTCGTCGACCTTGATTTGCTCGGTCAGCAGGTAGAGCCCGTCGTAGCTGCCGTTGAAGTAGAGCTCGACATACTCGTTGCGGGTGGTCCAAGCCAGATGCGAATTGGCCCCGATGTGGTAGGCGACGCGGTTGCGCAGGTTGGTGCGGTCCATGTAGTTGGCAATCAGGCACCAGCGCTTGTGCTTGGGCATGCCGAGCACCTCCTGCTTCGAGTCGAGTTTCAGTGCATAGGGCTTCTTCTCCCAGCCCCAGGTCGTGTTGCCGCGCCCCTTGACCTCGACGGCCATCTGCTCCAGGGAGGGGAAGTAGCCCTTGCCGTCGATTTCGATGGTGCCGGCCACCCACGTCTCCTTGTCCAGAACGGGACCTTCGGTCGTCACGCGCACCACCGGAATGGCGAACTCGGCGCGGCTGACACGGATGGGCTCCGAGACGAAGTTCACCCTGTCGCAGCGGAGTACGAGTGTTTCGTTGTAACTCTCCTCGCCGCCGCTGTCGAGGATGGTGAGGCGGAAGAGTCCTTCGCCCGTCCGTTCGATGTGGCTCGTATAGTAGATGGAAACTTTGTCCGATTCAGGGTTTTCCAGGCGGAAGTCTTTCTCCTCGAGCGGCGAGTCGGAGGGGGTGACGGTGATGTCGGTTGTGGCCGAACCGTTGCGCGTGAGTTGGAACGTGAGGGTCGAAAGCGAGATTTCGACCTTGGCGGGGCCAGTTCCCGAATCCTCCTTCGAGCAGGAGAAGAGCGTTCCGGTCAGGAGCATGCAGCAAAACAGAAATCGTTTCATAGTATGGTAAGTTTGTTCGGTTATCGTTTGGCGTCTGACGCCGTTGCGGGGTGTGTCGCGGGGCGAGGCGGCCCGCCGGGCTTCAGTATTTCCCCTTCCAGAGCCGCTCGATGCGTTCGGCGATTTTCGCCTCGGAGGCGTTGCCCGTGTTTGGCTCGTAGAAGCGGGTTCCCTCGAGTCCCTGGGGCATGAATTCCAGTTCGGCGAAGTTGCCCTCGTAGTCGTGGGCGTATTTGTACCCCTTGCCGTAGCCTTCACGCTCCATCAGCCGTGTCGGGGCGTTGCGCAGGTGAAGCGGCACGGGGCGGTTGTTCGTATCGTGTTCGACCTGGGCCAGCGCCCGGTTGATGGCCATGTAGGCCGAGTTGCTCTTGGGCGAGGTGGCCAGATAGACGGTCGTCTCGGCCAGCGTGATGCGCGCCTCGGGCATGCCGATTTTGTGGACCGTGTCGAAGCAGGCGTTGGCCAGCAGCAGCGCGTTGGGGTTGGCCAGCCCGACATCCTCCGAGGCCAGAATCACCAGCCGCCGCGCGATGAAGCGGGGCTCCTCGCCGCCCGCGAGCATCCGCGCCAGGTAGTAGATGGCGGCGTTGGGGTCGCTGCCCCGCACCGACTTGATGAAGGCCGAGATGACGTCGTAGTGCTGCTCGCCGTTCTTGTCGTAGAGGGCGATGTTCTGCTGCAGGCAGTCGGTCACGTAGCGGTCCGTCAGCGTGATTTTTCCTTCGGTGGCCCCCACCAGGATGTCGAGTATGTTGAGCAGCTTGCGGGCGTCGCCCCCCGAGAACTTGAAGAGCGTCGCCGTTTCGCGCACCTCGATGTCGCGGGTGCGGAGCTCCGTGTCGGTCGTCAGGGCGCGGTCGAGCAGGCGTTGCAGGTCGGCATCCTCCATCGGGCGGAGCGTGTAGACCTGACAGCGGCTCAGCAGCGGCGAAATCACCTCGAACGAGGGGTTCTCGGTCGTGGCGCCGATGAGCGTCACGACCCCCTGCTCGACGGCGCCGAGCAGCGAGTCCTGCTGCGACTTGTTGAAGCGGTGGATTTCGTCGATGAACAGGAAGGGCGGTTTGGCGTCGAAGAAGCGCTGGCGCTTGGCCGACTCGATGACCTCGCGTACCTCCTTGACCCCCGACGTGACGGCCGAGAGGGTGAAGAAGGGGCGCTCGAGCTGCGTGGCGACAATCTTCGCCAGCGTGGTCTTGCCCACGCCCGGAGGGCCCCACAGAATGAACGAAGGGACGTTGCCCGTCTCGAAAAACTTGCGGAAAACGCCGTTGCGCCCCACAAGGTGCTCCTGCCCGATGTATTCATCGAGCGTACGGGGGCGGAGTCGTTCGGCCAGAGGTGCGGACATGGGTTGCGGAGTTATGGGTGCTGGATGCTGGACGGAGCGGGGTTGGCCCGGCGCTCGGCCCGTTGCCCCGTCCGGGGCTAGGCCGCGTAGCTTTGCGGCAGGCCCGAAGACCTGCCGCACGGCAGTGCGCGCCGGGGCGCGCGTTGTCCGGGAAAATCAGAATACGAACTTCTCGGTCTTCATCTCGCCGAGGCTGAGGAGCTTCGGAACGAGGGTCGTGAAGTGGGGAGCCTGCTCGTGGGCGGCGAGCGCCTTGGCATCGCTCCACGTTTCGCAAATCATCAACACGTCGCGCCGCGTTGCGCTCTCGAAGATGTCATAGGCTACGCAGCCGGCGTCCTTGAGCGAGGCGGCCGTCAGTTCACGGGCCGTGCGGAGCAGCTCCTCACGGTTGGATTCCGTCGTACGGATGAATACATTGAGACGTATCATTTTGTGCTTTTTTTGAGGTTCGTGATTGTTTTTGTCGGTTCCAAAAATAGGTATTTTTCGCCGAATGGCCAAGATTTTTCCGTCGCGGGTTACATCCGGCACTCCACGGCCACCTTGATGACCCCCTCGGCGCGGCTCTCGAAGAGGCGGTAGGCCTCCATGATGCGGTCGAGCGGATAGCGGTGCGTGATGAGCGGCGTGGTGTCGATGCGCCCCTCGGCGATGAGCCGCAGAATCTCGGCGCAGTCGCAGCCGTCTACCCCGCCCGTCTTGAAGGTGAGGTTCTTGCCGTACATCTCGGGCAGCGGCAGCACCTGCGGCCCGTCGTAGAGCGCTACGATGACCACCACGGCATTGGGCCGGGCGCACTCCCATGCCAGGCGGAACGTCTCGTCGCTGCCGGCCACCTCCAGCACGCGGTCCGCGCCGCCGTGGTCGCTGTGGCGCCGCACGAAGTCGCGGCACTCCCCGGGTGCGGTCACCAGCACTTCGGGGTAGTGCTCCTCCACGAAGCGGCGCCGTTCGGGCGACCGTTCGCAGACGATGATGCGCCGGGGGCGGCGGAGCATCGCGCAGAGCAGCGTGCAGATGCCCGTGGGACCCGCCCCGATGATGAGCAGCGTATCCTCCTCCGAAATCTCGGCGATGCGGGCGGCCCAGAAGCCTGTGGCGAGGATGTCGCCGGCGAAGAGCGCCGCCTCGTCGCTCACCGTGTCGGGAATGCGCGTCAGCCCCTGCTCGGCGTGGGGTACGCGCACGTATTCGGCCTGTCCGCCGTCGATGCGGCATCCGAGCGCCCAGCCCCCGTCGGGGTCGGTGCAGTTGTTGACGTAGCCGTGGCGGCAGAAGAAACACTCGCCGCAGAAGGTCTCGACGTTGACCGCCACGCGGTCGCCCGGGCGGAGCGACGTGACGCCGGAGCCGACCTGCTCGACGACGCCCACCATCTCGTGGCCGACGGTAATGCCCTCGACGGCGCGCGGCACGCTGCCGTGGAGGATGTGCAGGTCGCTGGTGCAGATGCTCGCCAGCGTGACGCGCACCAGTGCGTCGCGCGGGTCTTCGAGGCGGGGCAGGGGCTTTTCGCGGAGTTCGAAGCGTCCGCGGCCGACATAGGTGCAGGCTTTCATGGTTCGGCGATGTGTTCGTTCGGACAAAGATAACCAATCATTCCCGAAAACGGTGCGCCGCCGCGGACTCTTTTCCTTAGGTTGCCTCGCCTGCAGGATACGCGCCGGGCGGGTTTCGGACAAAAAGCATTGCGCGCGTTCCGATTTCGGATGAAATTGTTGCATATTTCGCAGAATTTCGTATATTTGTCACAACATCTCGAGGACGTAAGTTTGCCTCCGGAGTCCGGACGAACAGGTCGGAGTGACGGTGTGATGAGAAGCACGGGATTTCCGGAAACCTACAGCGGACTGCTGCACCACGTCTCCTCAATGTAAAACGGCTGCCGAGGTGCGGGCGGCAAGAATATCGTAGTGATTATGGAAGAAAAGGTACAACAGCCGCAGGGCAAGGATGTGCAGGGCCAGACGATTATCATCAACCAGCCCGCCGAAAAGAAATCGAACGGAATCGGAACGGCCGGCTTCGTGCTTGCACTGCTGGGCCTGATTTTCTCGTGGGTGCCCGTGCTGGGATGGATTCTCTGGGTGCTGGGTCTGATTTTCTCGCTCATCGGAGTCTTCCGTACGCCGCGCGGATTGTCGATTGCCGGTCTGGTCATCTCCTTCCTGGGGCTGATTCTGCTGATTGTCCTGCTGGGTGCAATCGGCATGGCTGCCGCTGCCATGTAGGACTGTGGACCGATGTCGCAGGGCGCCTTGCTGCGCTCTCCGACCGATGAAAAACGGACCTTCGGGCCGCATGGGCGGCGCGGAGGTCCGCTTTTCATGCTCGCCGGGATGTCCGGGACGGTGAGCCGGTCCGGCGCCGTACGGCGAAGCTGAAATGCATCAGGCGGGGTCTCCATTCCGGAGACCCCGCCTGACGTTTCTGCCTGGTTCCCGTTCGGAGGGAACCGTTATTTCTCTTCGGGCTTGCGCAGCTCGAGGTAGAGCTCGTCGAGTTGCGACTGGTCCAGATACGACGGAGCGTCGAGCATCACGTCGCGGCCGGCGTTGTTCTTCGGGAAGGCGATGTAGTCGCGGATGGACTCCGAGCCGCCGAAGAGCGAGCAGAGCCGGTCGAAACCGAAGGCGAGACCTCCGTGAGGGGGCGCGCCGAACTTGAAGGCGTTCATCAGGAAGCCGAACTGCTCCTGGGCACGCTCGGGCGTGAAGCCTAGACATTTGAAGATGCGGGCCTGGAGCTTGGCGTCGTGGATACGAATCGAGCCGCCGCCGATTTCGGTGCCGTTGCAGACGAAGTCGTAGGCATTGGCGCGGACGCGTCCCGGGTCGCTCTCGAGGAATTCGGCATCCTCGGGCTTGGGCGAGGTGAAGGGGTGGTGCATCGCGTAGAAGCGCTGCGTCTCCTCGTCCCATTCGAACATCGGGAAGTCGACCACCCACAGCGGGGCGAACTTCTTCGGGTCGCGCAGCCCGAGCTGCTGGGCCACCTCGAGACGCAGGGCGCAGAGCTGCGTGAGCGTCTTGAATTTGGCGCCGCAGAGGATGAAGACCATGTCGCCGGCCTTGGCGCCGCAGCGCTCGGCCATGGCGCGCACCTGCTCCGGCGTGAAGAACTTGTCAACCGACGACTTGACGCCCGACTCCTCGACGCGGAGCCAGATGAGTCCCTTGGCACCCACCTGCGGACGCTTGACATATTCGGTCAGCGCGTCAATCTGCTTGCGGGTGTAGGTCGCGCAGCCCGGGGCGGCGAAGCCCGTGATGTACTCGGCGCTGTCGAAGACGCTGAAGCCGTGGCCCTTGGCCAGGTCCGTAAGGTCGGCGAACTCCATGCCGAAGCGCAGGTCGGGTTTGTCCGAACCGTACTTCTCCATCGCCTCGAGCCAGGGCATGCGGCGGAAGGGCTCCGTGAAGTCGATGCCCATAACCGTACGGAACATGTGCTTGGCCCAGCGCTCGAAGACCTCGAGCACGTCCTCCTGCTCGACGAACGACATCTCGCAGTCGATTTGGGTGAACTCGGGCTGACGGTCGGCGCGCAGATCCTCGTCGCGGAAGCAGCGCACAATCTGGAAGTACTTGTCGTATCCGGCCACCATGAGCAGCTGCTTGAGCGTCTGCGGCGACTGGGGTAGGGCGTAGAACTGGTTGGGATTCATGCGGCTCGGCACGACGAAGTCGCGTGCACCCTCGGGCGTGGAGCCCACCAGATAGGGCGTTTCGATTTCGAGGAAGCCTTCGGCGTCGAGGAAGCGGCGGATTTCCTGGGCCATCTTGTGGCGCAGGATGAGGTTGCGCTGCAGGGGCGGGCGGCGCAGGTCGAGGTAGCGGTACTTCATCCGCAGGTCATCGCCGCCGTCCGACACCTCTTCGATGGTGAAGGGCGGGGTCTGCGCCTCGTTGAGGATGGTGACCTCCTCGGCCGCCACCTCGATGTCGCCCGTGGGCATCTTGGGGTTCTTCGACGAACGTTCGACTACCCGGCCCGTGACCTGGACGACGAACTCGCGGCCCAGTCGGGCCGCAGCCTCGCGGGCCGCAGCCGGCGAGTGCTCCTCGACGACAATCTGGGTGATGCCGTAGCGGTCGCGCAGGTCGATGAAGGTCATCGCACCGAGATTTCTCACTTTCTGCACCCACCCTGCCAGGGTGACGCGCTCGTTGACGTTTCCGGCTCTCAGACAGCCGCACGTATGGGTTCTGTACATGGAGATATGGGGTTTGTTTTTGTTTGAATTCACTTGTAACGGACAAAATTAGGAAAAATTCACGACAGACGTTCACATTTTTCCGTTTTTTCGACGCCTGGCCCTGCGGCGGGGTGCGGAGCCGGGGTGGGGCGTCAGGTTTTCGGACCGCCGAAATCGAAGTCGAAGCGCAGCTGCACGCACTCCGTGCAGGCTTCGGGCGAATTGCCCACCGTCAGGCCGATGAGGCGGACGCGGTGGCCGCCCAGGTCGGTGGCCGCCAGCAGCTCCTCGGAGACCGTGCGCAGCTCGTCGGCCGTCGTGACGGCCGAGTGGAGCGTCCGCGAGCGGGTAATCTGGCGGAAGTCGTCGAACTTGAGCTTCAGCACGACGGTCTTGCCTGCGAACTCGTGGCGCTGAAGCCGGCTCCACACTTCGTCGCGCACGCCAGCCAGTTCGAGTGCGAGCCGCTCGCGGTCGTCGGTGTCCTCGGCAAAGGTGGTCTCGGCGCCGAGCGACTTGCGGATGCGGTTGGGCGTTACCTCGCGTTCGTCGATGCCGCGCGCATAGCCGTAGTAGGCGTGGCCCGCCTTGCCGAAGTGGTGGACGAGCGCCTCCTCGCTCCAGAGCCGCAGGTCGGCCCCCGAGCGGATGCCCAGCCGGTGCATCCGCTCGGCCGTGACCTCGCCGATGCCGAAAAAGCGCTCGACGGGCAGCTCCGCGACGAACGCCTCGACCTGGGCCGGAGCGATGGTGAAGAGCCCGTCGGGTTTGCGGTAGTCCGAGGCGATTTTCGCCAGCATCTTGTTCACCGAGATGCCGGCCGAGGCGGTCAGCCCGGTTTCGGCGCGGATGGCTGCCTTGATTTCGCGGGCGACGAGCGTTGCCGAGCGGTGGTGCGAGACGTCGAGAAAGGCCTCGTCGAGCGAGAGGGGCTCGACCAGTTCGGTGTAGCGGTGGAAGATGGCGCGAATCTGCTGCGAGACCTCCTTGTAGACCTCGAAGCGGGCAGGGACGAAAATCAGCGCGGGACAGAGCCTCCGCGCCACCACGGACGGCAGGGCCGAGCGGACGCCGTAGGGGCGTGCCTCGTAGCTGGCCGTGGCCACCACGCCGCGCGGCCCGTCGTATCCGACGGCAATCGGACGGCCCCGGTAGGCGGGGTTGTCGCGCTGCTCGACCGAGGCGAAGAAGGCGTCCATGTCGATGTGTATGATTTTGCGCTGCGCCATTGCTGCGGTGTTTCTTCCGGCAAAGATAGGTGGAATTGGCCTGATGGTGTGCGTGCGGAGCCGTTTTTCGGAGGGTTTCGCTTGGAAGAGCCGCGGGGAATCGTTATTTTTGTTTCCCGGTGCGGGCCGGAACCGTCGAATTGACTTTCGGCAGAGTCTACCGGATGTTCTCGGCACTATGCCCGAAAGGAGGTCCCGCTCGATTATTTCCCGGCGGTTGGCTCCGTTTCGGAAGGCTGCGTGGAACATATATAATTTTGGTAAAACGAGCATATGGAAATTTCGGAACAGCAACGGCTCGATGAAAAATTCATGCGCCTCGCACTAAACGAGGCGCAACTTGCGTTGGATGCGTGTGAGGTGCCCATCGGCGCGGTGGTCGTCTCGGCCACGGGCGCGGTGGTGGGGCGCGGCCACAATCTGGTGGAGACGCTCATGGACCCGACGGCCCATGCCGAGATGCAGGCGCTCACGGCGGCCGCCTCGACGCTGGGCGGCAAGTACCTGCAGGGCTGCACGCTCTATGTGACGGTCGAACCCTGCATCATGTGTGCCGGGGCCATCGGCTGGGCCCAGGTGGCGCGTGTGGTCTGGGGTGCCGACGACCCCAAAAAGGGATACAGACGCTACTCCGATGCGGTGTTCCATCCGCGGACGACGGTGACGAACGGGGTATTGCGCGAGGAGTGCGAGTCTCTGATGACCCGCTTTTTTGCGTCGCTGCGCCGCTCGGACTTGTATAATCGCGAAAAATAAGTTAATTTTGCAACCATCTGCCCGCGAGGGCGACTACGCACGAACTAAAAACTCATAAGCAAAATGAAAAAAGTATTGTTATCTGTGGCTGCGCTCTTTGCGGCGGTTTCGCTCTCGGCGCAGGATTTGACGGCTGTCTACAACGAGGCTGCCGCCGCTTACGGTGCCAAGGACTTCGCAGGTGCTGCGGCCAAGTTCCAGCAGGTCATCGACGAGGGTATGGATTCCGACGGTGCCGCATCGCTGGTAGCCACCGCCAAGTCGACGCTGCCGAAATGCTACTTCATGATGGGCGGTTACGCCGCTCAGGCCAAGAAGTACGATGAGGCTATCACCAACTTCACCAAGTCGGCCGAGCTGGCCGAGCTCTACGGCGACATGACCCAGATGACCAAATCGAAGCAGTGGGTTGCCAAAATCTACCAGATGCAGGGCGGTGAGGCCTTCAACAGCAAGGATTACGCCACCGCATCGGAGATTTTCGCCAAGGGCTATGCCGCCGACCCGCGCAATACGGACATGGCGCTCAACCTGGCAATGAGCTACTGCGAGCTGGGCAAGTATGCCGAGGGTATGGCCATCTATGAGGACATCGCCGCGCTGACCAACCCCAAGTATGAGGAGGCTGTTGCCAAGGCCAACGAGATGATGACGCTCTACACCAACAACGAGGTTGCCAAGCTGCAGTCCGCCAACGATTTCGACGGCATCATCGCCATGGCCGACGCGCTGCTGGCCAAGAACCCCTCGAGCGCCGTTGCCCACAAGGTGCGTCTGCAGGCCTACTCGAGCAAGCAGGACTTTGCGAAGGTCATCGAGCTGGGTGAGGAGGCTGCTGCCGCTCAGACCGACCTCGAGGACAAGAGCCTCATGTACCTGACGCTGGGCGCCGCTTACAATGCCAAGGAGATGAAGCCGCAGGCTATCGCCGCCTTCCAGAAGGTGACCGACGGCCCCGCTGTCGAGAGCGCCAAGGCTGCTCTGGCCGAGCTGACGAAGTAGGACCGCGGATTCCCCCATGGCGGGAAGAACGGCAACCTTTTGTGAAAATATGAGATAAACGGAGCCGGACGGGCTCTGCGAGTTTTGTAATCCTCATCGGAGGGTATCCTATCAGTACCGGATAAGAAGACTGGGTAAAACCAATCGCTTGTCCGGTACTTTTTTGTGTGATTCAATCATGGAAAAAAAACGATATGGAACGTGATGCCATCGATTTGGGAACGGTGCGTGTGGCAACCCTCTTCCGGCGCTTTTTCGTGCCGACGCTGCTGGGCATGCTGTCGATTTCGGCCGTGACGGTCGCTGACGGAATGTTTGTCGGCCACGGTGTCGGCAGCGACGGAATCGCCGCCATCAACATCTATGTGCCGCTGCTGATGCTCGCCCAGGGGGTGGGGCTTATGGCCGGTGTGGGGTGCTCGGTGGTGGCGTCGATTCACCTCTCGCGGGGCAAGGTGCGGGCCGCGCGGCTCAACGTTACCCAGGCGCTCTGGTTCGTGTCGCTGCTGACGGTGCTGTTCGTCGCCTCGGTGATGCTCTTCCCCGATGCGACGGCCCGGATGCTGGGCGCATCGGAGCGTCTGTTGCCGCTGGTGCGCGACTATCTGCTGTGGTTCTCGCCGGGGCTGCTCTTCCAGATGTGGACGGCCGTGGGGCTCTTCGTCATCCGGCTCGACGGCGCTCCGCGGCTGGCGATGTGGTGTTCGGTCATCTCGGCCGTGCTGAACGTCGTGCTCGACTGGCTGTTCATCTTCCCGTTCGGGTGGGGAGTCCGCGGAGCGGCCTTCGCTACGGCCGTCAGCGTTGCGGCGGGTGGCGCGGTGGCCATGGCCTATCTGCTTTTCCGGGCCCGGACGCTGAAGCTCTGTCGCGTGAAGTGGAGCCGCAAGAGCCTGCGGCTTTCGCTGCGCAACATCGGCTATCAGTGCCGCATCGGCTCGTCGGCGCTGCTGGGCGAAGCGACGCTTGCGGTGCTGATGTTCGTGGGTAACGGGGTTTTCATGCGCAGTCTGGGCGACGACGGGGTGGGCGCCTTCGGCGTGGCGTGCTATTACATCCCCTTCGTCTTCATGGTCGGCAACGCCATCGCACAGTCGGCCCAGCCGATACTGAGCTACAACTTCGGTCTGGCCAACGGCGAACGCGTGCGTGCTGCGGCGCGCATTGCGCTCACAACGGCTGTCGGCTGCGGCGCGGTGGTCTCGGCGCTCTTCGTCTTCGCGCCCGAGGGGCTGGTGGGGCTGTTCCTTCCGGGTGAGAATCGGGCGGCACAACTGGCCGTTGCCGGCTTCCCGCTCTTTGCTGCCGGATTCATTCCCTTCGTGGTCAATCTGACGGCCATCGGCTACTACCAGAGCCTCGAACGGGTTCGCCCGGCAACAGGCTTCGCCCTGCTGCGCGGATTCGTGCTGCTCGTGCCGAGTTTTCTGCTGCTGCCCTCCCTTTGCGGCGTTGCGGGCATCTGGTTCGCCCAGCCCCTCTCGGAGACGCTCACCACGGCGGTTATTCTCGTCTTTGCGCTGCGTCGTCGGGCGTGAGCCGGATGTTGCGTCGGATGCGTTCGAGCCCGCTGCGCGTGAGGGGCGTGGAGCCGAAGCGCTCCTCGAACTGCCGTTCGTCGAGTGACGCCCACTCTTCGGGACTCATCGCCTCGGGGTCGAAGAGCGGGTCGAACTCCCTGTTGGCATGGCGGGGTGCACGGCGGTTGTAGGGGCAGCAGCTCTGGCATTCGTCGCAGCCGAAGAGCCAGCCGTGGAGGTCGACCTTCGCTTCCGGCTCGCGTTCGATGGTGTGGCAGGCGATGCAGCGCCCCGTGTCGAGCGTCCGCGGGGCGACGAGCGCCCCGTTGGGGCAGGCATCGATGCAGCGGCGGCAGGAGCCGCATCCCTCGCCTTCGAGCGGGGAGTCGTAGCTGTCGGCCTCGTCGGTGAGCAGCAGCTCGCCCAGCAGTACGAAACTTCCCAGCGAGGGGGTGACGAGCAGCGACTGGCGGCCAATCCATCCCAGCCCCGCCTCGACGGCCAGCTGTTTTTCGAGCAGCGGCGCCGTGTCGACGAAGGCGCGTCCGCCCAGACCGGGGTACCTTCCGCGCAGCGAGTCGAGCATGCCGCGGAGCATCCGCCGGATGGTGGTGTGGTAGTCGGTCGTCAGGGCGTAGGAGGCGATTTTCGTGCGGCATGAGGTGGGGTAGCCCTCGCTCGCCCGGTTCTTGTATCCGACGGCGCAGACGACGGCCGTCCGCGCCCCTTCGACCAGCCGTGCGGGGTCGAAGCGCTTGTCGAGGTTGCGCGTGAGGTATTCGAGCGAGGAGTGGTAACCCTGCCCGAGCCACCGGCGGAAGTGCATCTCGTTCTGCGGGAAGGGTTTGCAGCGGGCGATTCCGCAGAGGTCGAACCCCGCCTCGGCGGCGAGACGTTTGATGTGGAGGCTGTCGAGCATTACAAGATTTTGCGCCAAAAATAGCGTTTTTCGGGGGAATTTAGTAATTTTGCACCAAACTTCGCGTTTGTAATGCGAGGGCCGGCCCCGCCCTGCGGGAGGTCCCGGCTTTGTATAACGTGAATAAACCCGCAAAAATGACTCTTAACACACTTTACGACCTTGTCCGTCACAGCGTGGAGGAGTTCGCATCCAAAGTCGCCTTTTCGATGTTCGATGGCGAGGATGTGACCTATGCCGAGGTGGGCAGACGTATCGCAAAGGTGCAGGATATTCTGACGGGCGCAGGCCTGCGTCCCGGCGACAAGGTGGCGCTGCTGAGCAGCAACATGCCCAACTGGGGCGTATGCTACTATGCGGTCGCTTCGGCCGGTATGGTGGTCGTGCCGATTCTCCCCGATTTCACGGGTGAGGAACTCGACATGATTATCGCCCACTCGGAGGCCAGGGCGCTACTTGTTTCGGACAGGCTCTTCACCAAACTCTCGAAAGATACGGTATCGTCGCTCAACGTCGTCGTCCGTACGAAGAACCTGGGTGTCATCTCTCAGAAGGTCCACGCCGAAGGTTCGACGGCGGTCCCCGCACCCGAAGATTTGGCCGTCATCATCTACACCTCGGGCACGACTTCGAAGCCCAAGGGGGTGATGCTCTCCCATGCCGCACTTTGCGCTCAGGTAGACCTGAGTTCCTCGATTTTCCCCGTCCATCCCGACGATGTCTTCCTCTCGGTGCTGCCTCTGTCGCACACCTACGAGTGTTCCATCGGCATGATATATCCCTTCTCGATGGGAGCCCGTGTGGTCTATCTCGACCGTCCGCCCACGGCTTCGGCGCTGATGCCGGCGCTGCGGCAGGTACGTCCCACGGTGATGCTCATCGTGCCGCTCATCATCGAGAAAATCTACCGCCACCAGGTGCTCGCCAAGTTCAACTCGAACAACTTCTGGCGGACGCTCTACCGCGTGGGCTTCATGCGCCGCTATCTCCACCGTGTGGCGGGCAAGAAGCTGATGAAGCTCTTCGGACGCCGGCTCCGCTTCCTCGGAATCGGCGGTGCGAAGCTCGATATCGGTGCCGAGCAGTTCATGATGGAGGCGCGTATTCCCTACGCCATCGGCTACGGCCTGACCGAAACGGCTCCGCTGCTGGCCGGCGCCGCGCCTTCGCAGGTGCGCCTGGGCTCGACCGGGCCCCAGGCTCCGGGTGTCGAGCTGCGGCTCGAGAACATCAATCCCGAGACGCGTCAGGGCGAAATCGTCGCCCGCACGCCCAGCGTCATGATGGGGTACTTCAAGAACCCCGAAGCGACGCGCGAGGTCTTCACCTCCGACGGCTGGTTCCGTACGGGCGACTTGGGTGAGTTCGACAGCGACGGCTGGCTCTACATCAAGGGCCGCCTGAAGAATATGATAGTGGGCCCCAGCGGCGAGAATATCTATCCCGAGGAGATTGAAAGCGTGCTCAACTCGCACGTCTGCATCGCCGACTCGATTGTCACCGAGCGCGAAGGGCGTCTGGTCGCCCTCGTCCACTTCAACCGCGAGGAAATCGAGGCGATGCTCGAGGACTGGCGTGAAGAGTGGGAGACCAAGAAGGAGGCGCTCGAGGCGAAGACCGAGCAGCTCAAGCAGGAGCTTGTGGCTTATGTGAATGCCAAGGTGAACCGCTTCTCGCGCATTTCGGAGGTGGTCGAGCAGAAGAAGGAGTTCGAAAAGACCCCGACGCACAAAATCAAGCGTTTCCTCTACAACAAGTCCCACAAGAGTCCGTCGGGCGAGGCACAGCCCTCCGATTCGGCTCCGCGTTCCGATTCGGCGCTCCGGACCGACGAACCGCAGGCATAGCGCCGCGGCTGAACAGCAAAAAGAGACTCCGCATACCCGTCGGGTACGCGGAGTCTCTTTTTGCTTTGCCGTTCCCGGCTCTGCGGCCGGAGGAGCGGGTGAGGGGCGACGGCCGCCCCTCACGTCGCGTCAGGGCTGCATCCCGGCGGTAGAGTCGGCTCCCTGGGGCTTGTCACCCACGTCGGTGAGGTACTCCTCCGATACGCCCAGCGAGCGGTAGTACTCGTTGATTTCGGCCACCACGTCGCGGCGTCCGGCATAGCTTGCCAGCGAGTAGATGTCGCCCAGCTCGGTGAGCTTCGTGTCGATGACGTCCGACACCATGTCGCCCAGCACGCCGTCGAAGCGGAAGTAGTACTCGATGTATTCGATGAGCGTCGTGGCGTACTCCCGCAGCAGGGCGTCGCCCTTCTCGGCTGCGCCCTCGGCCCCCATGCTTGCGGCGGCATAGTACCCCTCGATATAGGGATAGGTGTTCATGTCGGTGAAGCGAATCTGCGAGGTGGGGAACTTCTCGAGTCCCATGTCGAGCAGCTCGACCGCCTCCTCGACGCGGCCTTCGCGCAGCAGCTCCTTCCCGACACGGGCGAACATCTCGCGGGTGCGCGACGCACCGAGGTTGTACTGCAGGAAGTAGTCCACATAGACGCGCGGGTCGTTCAGGTTGCCGTAGCGGAACGTGTCGCGCACCAGCGGCAGCGTGTAGTCGACATCCACACGGCCGATTTCATAGGCGTTCTGCACGGGGGTGAGAATCGGCACCAGGCGGTAGGCGTAACCGTCGTACTGGAGGTAGTCCAGTAGCCCGAAGTCCTGCAGGATGTAGATTTGCGTGAAGAAAATCGGCCGCTTCCAGTCGAAGTTGGCCAGCATGTCGAGAATCATCAGCTGACTCTTGTCGATGCTGCTCGAGCGGAGGTTGATGTAGACCGTGTCGACCATCAGGTCGCGGTCCTTTTCGGCCACGATGCCCGAGGCGATGGCATTCTCCTTGTTGACCGGCAGGGCGATGCGCCGCGTCGGGATGTAGTCGATGGAGGAGCCGTCGACGAGCTTGATTTTCGAGCGCGGGTCGTCGCTCAGCACGAAGTTGATGACCTCGCGGATGTCGACCGGACCCTCCAGCCGCTCCTCGACCGGCAGCACGTCGTTGGCGTAGGTGTACTTCCGCTTGGGCAGCGAGAAGGGTACGCCCGGAGCGTCGTTGGCCTTGGTCTTCATCTCGTCGATGTACCACTCGCCGCCCAGGTAGGAGGTGTTCATGATACGCACGTCGGGGCGCACGCCGTAGACCTCCTGGTTGTTCCAGAGCGGGAAGGTGTCGTTGTCGCCGTAGTTGAGGATAATCGAGTTGGGCAGCGTCGACTGGAGGTAGTTCCAGCCGATGTCGCGTGCCATGTAGCGGTGCGAGCGGTCGTGGTCGTCCCAGTTCTGGGCGGCCAGGATGGCGGGCACGACCAGTCCGACGAGCGTCGCCACGCCGGCCACGGTCCGCGTGTCGTGCTTCGTGAGGCGGGCGAAGAGCTCGCGCAGCGCCAGCACGCCGAAGCCTATCCAGATGCAGAAGGCGTAGAACGAACCGGCATAGACGTAGTCGCGCTCACGCGGCTCGCCGGGTGCCGTATTGAAGTAGAAGACCAGCGCCACGCCCGTCATGATGAAGAGCCAGGTGACAATCGAGAAGTTGCGCGGGTCGCGGTTGAGCTGGTAGAGCAGTCCTATCAGACCCAGCAGGAAGGGGAGGAAGTAGTAGGTGTTGCGCCCCTTGTTCTCGGCGATTTCGCGCGGCAGGTTGTCCTGCGGGCCCAGTCTCCGCTCGTCGAGCCAGCGGATGCCCGAAAGCCAGTTGCCGTCGGTGATGGTGGTCGAACCCGAAGGCTGGATGTCGCTCTGGCGCCCCACGAAATTCCACAGGAAGTAGCGCCCGTACATGTAGTTGAGCTGGTAGTTGAAGAAGTAGTAGAGGTTCTCGGCAAAGGTGGGTTCGACGACCGTACGCAGGTCGTAGCCGTCGTCGTAGACCCGCTTGCGGCCGAAGTCGAGCACCTCGCCGCGTACGGGACGTCCCTGCTCGTCGCGGATGATTTCACCCTTGTCGTCGCGCAGCACCTCGGTCTTGGTGCGGTATGCGCCCCACGGCTTGTAGGCCCGTTCGCCGCGGCGCGGCTCCCACATGCGGGGGAAGAAGTGCATGAATTCGGGCGAGTGGGTGTAGCCCGTGACGGTGGTTGCCGACTTGTACTTGCCATCCTCGTCGAGGTAGCGCACCTGCTTCTCCTTGTAGCCCTCGATGGGTGCCGAGTAGTAGGGGCCGTAGAGGAGCGGGCGGTCGCCGTACTGGTCGCGGTTGAGCACCGAATAGAGTGCGAAGGGGGTGTTGGGGTTGTTGCTGTTCATCGGGGGATTCACAGCCGCGCGGATGGTCATCGAGGCATAGGAGGAGTAGCCGATGAGAATCATCGTCGTCGAGAGCAGGATGACGTTCCACGTCACCTTGCCCTTGCGGTGGGTGTACCACGAGGCCCAGCCCATGCCGATGATGAGCGCCAGCGCGAAGACCACCATGCCCGAATTGACGGGCAGCCCCAGCGTATTGACGAAGAAGAGGTCGACCATAGCCCCGCAGTAGACCGTATAGGGGATGATGATGCCGTTGATGAAGCCCAGGATGAGCAGTGCGACGAGCGTGGCCAGCGCCGCACCGCGCCAGGTGACCTGCTTCGTGGTGCGGAAGTAGTAGATGAAGACCAGCGCCGGGATGGTCAGCAGGTTGAGGATGTGCACGCCGATGGAGAGACCCATCATGTAGGCGATGAGCACAATCCAGCGCAGGCTGTGGGGCTGGTCGGCCTCATCCTCCCACTTGAGCATCAGCCAGATGACCAGCGCGGTGAACATCGACGAGAGGGCGTAGACCTCGCCTTCGATGGCCGAGAACCAGAAGGTGTCGGTGAAGGTGTAGGCCAGAGCGCCGACGAGTCCGGCTCCGAGCACGGCCCACGTCGAGGCAACGGTCAGTTCGCGTCCGTCACGGGTGACGAGCCGCCGCGCAAGGTGGGTGATGGTCCAGAAGAGGAAGAGGATGCAGAAGGCGCTCGCCAGCGAGTTCATGGCGTTGACGGCCACTCCCACGTAGTCGGGGTTGCCCATGGCGAAGAGGGTTGCCAGACGGGCCAGCATCATGAAGAGCGGCGCTCCGGGGGGGTGACCCACCTCGAGTTTGTAGGAGGTTGCGATGAATTCCGAACAGTCCCAGAGACTTGAGACCGGTTCCATCGTTTTCAGATAGACGAACGCCGCAATGGCGAATACCGCCCATCCGACGATGTTGTTCCAGCGTTTGAAGAATGTCATATCGGATTTGAGCTCAAGTTTTCCTGCAAAAGTAATCATTTAACGGCGAAAATCAATCGATATTACCCCTCAATGGCCGAAAGTTCCACCTTCGGGGCCGATTTTGTGGCCTCGCATCGCTCCGCAGCGGCCCGTTGCGGAAGGGCTGCAGTGTGTCGGGGGTGGGATTTATTGCCGTTTTTTGGGCGCACTCTGAATTATATTTTCTATTTTTGTAGCAAAATATCCCGATACTATGGATTCCAAACTCGTGCTTTACAATACGCTCACCCGCCGCAAGGAGGTGTTCGAGCCGATTACCCCCGGTCGCGTGGGGATGTATGTCTGCGGCCCCACGGTCTACGGCGACCCCCATCTGGGCCATGCCCGTCCGGCCGTGACCTTCGACCTGCTGTTCCGCTACCTGAAGGCTTCGGGCTACAAGGTGCGCTACGTGCGCAACATCACTGACGTGGGCCATCTGGAACACGACGCCGACGAGGGTGAGGACAAAATCGCCAAGAAGGCGCGCCTCGAGCAGCTCGAACCGATGGAGGTGGCCCACTACTATACGGAGCGCTACCACCACGCCATGGAGGCGCTCAACGTCGAGACGCCCTCCATCGAGCCCTGTGCCTCGGGCCACATCATCGAGCAGATTGCCTTCGTCGAGCGGATTCTCGACGCCGGGTTTGCCTACGTGTCGAACGGCTCGGTCTACTTCGATGTCGAGAAGTACAACGCCAGCCACAACTACGGCCGCCTGTCGGGCCGCAACCTCGAGGACATCGTGGCCAACACGCGCGAACTCGACGGCCAGAGCGACAAGCACCACTCCTACGACTTCGCCCTCTGGAAGAAGGCCTCGCCCGAACACATCATGCGCTGGCCCTCGCCCTGGAGCGACGGCTTCCCCGGCTGGCACATGGAGTGCTCGGCCATGTCGACGCGCTACCTGGGCGAGCGGTTCGACATCCACGGCGGCGGCATGGACCTCATGTTCCCCCACCACGAGTGTGAAATCGCGCAGTCGACGGCTGCCCTGGGTCACGATTCGGCCCGCTACTGGGTTCACAACAACATGATTACCATCAACGGCCAGAAGATGGGCAAGTCGCTGGGCAACTTCATCACCCTCGAGGAGCTCTTCACGGGCAACCACCGCCTTCTGGCGCAGGCCTACTCGCCGATGACCATCCGCTTCTTCGTGCTGCAGGCCCACTACCGCTCGACGCTCGACTTCTCGAACGAGGCGCTGCAGGCCGCCGAGAAGGGCCTCGACCGCCTGATGAAGGCTGTCGAGACGCTGGACAAGCTGCAACCCTCGGAGACCTCGACGGTCAACCCCTCGGAGCTGGAGGAGCGTTGCCGCGCGGCGATGGACGACGACCTCAATTCGCCGATGGTCATCTCGGCGCTCTTCGACTGGGTGCGCATCATCAACCAGATTGCCGAAGGTCAGCAGCGCATCTCGGCTGCCGACCTCGAGATGCTGCGCGCGACGGTGCACCGCTACGTCTTCGACATCCTCGGACTGAAGGACGAGAAGGCTGCCGGCGCCGCATCGGGCCGCGACTACGTGACGCCGCTGGTCGAGATGCTGCTTGCCGAGCGCCTCAAGGCGCGCGCCGCGAAGGACTGGGCCGCTTCGGACCGCATCCGCGACGGACTGGCCGCCGCCGGCATCCGCGTCAAGGACCGCAAGGACGGCAGCGACTGGGAGCTCGAATAGGGCGCGAGGCATCCCGCATATTCATGACGGCCCCGCCGTATTTCGGGGCGTGGAACCTCCGTCCGCAGGGACGGCAGGGTGCCGCTTTTGCCTTCGGGCGGAAGGGGTGAAAAGACCGGGACGCACCGGTCGGGACAAACGAAAAAAAGGAACACATGACGGAAATCAGAGGAGCGGCGATGGAGCTCGGAACCGAGCGAATCCGCAAACTGCTCGTGCAGTATGCCGTGCCGGCCATCATCGCCATGACGGCTTCGTCGCTCTACAACATGGTGGACAGCATCTTCATCGGCCATGGTGTGGGCCCGCTCGCCATCTCGGGTCTGGCGCTCACCTTCCCGCTGATGAACCTTGCGGCGGCCTTCGGTTCGCTGGTGGGCGTGGGTGCCGCGACGCTCGTGTCGATGCGGCTCGGGCAGCGTGACTACGACACGGCCGGCAAGGTGCTTGGCAACGTATTCGTACTGAACCTGATTATCGGCGTGGCGTTCAGCCTCGTCACGCTGCTTTTTCTCGACCCGATTCTCTACTTCTTCGGGGCGAGCGAGGCGACGGTAGGCTACGCGCGCGAATACATGACCGTGATTCTGTGGGGCAATGTCATCACGCACATGTATCTGGGCCTGAATGCCGTGCTGCGCGCCTCGGGCCATCCCCGCAAGGCGATGTACGCCACCATCAACACGGTGGTCATCAATACGGTGCTCGACCCGCTCTTCATCTACGGCTTCGGGTGGGGCATCCGCGGCGCCGCCATCGCAACGGTGCTTGCCCAGGTCATATCGCTCGTATGGCAGTTCCGGATTCTCTCCGACCGGCGCGAGCTGCTGCACTTCCGGCGCGGCATCTACCGCCTGCACGGCAAGATTGTACGCAACATCCTGGCCATCGGCATGTCGCCCTTCCTGATGAACCTGGCGGCATGCTTCATCGTCATCCTCATCAACAAGGGGCTCAAGCAGTTCGGCGGAGACCTCTCCATCGGAGCCTACGGCATCGTCAACCGCGTGGCCTTCTTCTTCGTGATGGTGGTCATGGGCCTCAACCAGGGCATGCAGCCCATTGCGGGCTACAACTTCGGCGCGCGGCAGTACGACCGCGTGCTGCGGGTGCTGAAGCTGACGGCCATCGGAGCCACGTGCGTCACCACGGCGGGATTCCTTCTGGGCGAACTGGTGCCCCGGATGGCCGTGTCGCTCTTCACGAAGGACGAGGAGCTGGTGCGTCTGGCTGCCGAGGGCATGCGGATAACCTTCGTCTGCTTCCCGATTATCGGCTTCCAGATGGTGGCCACCAACTTCTTCATGAGTATCGGCATGGCCGGCAAGGCCATCTTCCTGTCGCTCTCGCGCCAGCTGCTGTTCCTGCTGCCGGGACTCATCCTGCTGCCTCCGCTCTTCGACCAGTATACCCAGTGGAACGGAAGCTGGGGCGTATGGTGCGCGATGCCCGTGTCGGACCTTCTGGCCAGCATCGTCGCCTTCCTCATGTTGTCACACCAATTGCGCGGATTCCGGCGCCTGATGGAGCCCGGCTCTGCGGTCAAACAATAGCCATATGGAAAAATTCGTAATCAACATAGGCCGTCAGCTCGGCAGCGGCGGCAAGGCCGTCGGCGAAATCCTCGCCCGGCGGCTCGGCATCCGGATGTACGACAAGCAGCTCATCGCGCTGGCCGCCGACCAGAGCGGCATCTGTCCCGAACACTTCGAGAAGGCCGACGAGCGGGAGTCGCGCGGCGTGCTTTCGTCGCTGGTCTACTATCTGCGCGCCCCCTTCTGCGGCGACAACGCCACGGTGAGCAACGTGCTGTCGAACGATGCGCTGTTCAAAATCCAGAGCGACGTGATTCGCGACCTTGCGTCGCGCGAGTCGTGCATCTTCGTGGGCCGCTGCGCCGACTATATCCTGCGCGACCATCCGCGTACGGTCAACGTCTTCATCTCGGCCGACGAGGAGGACCGCATCGGGCGGCTCTGCCGCCTGCACGGCATCACGCCCGAGGAGGCGCTCAACCGGATGCGGCGGACCGACGCCAGCCGCGCCGACTATTACAATTACTACAGCTCCCGCACGTGGGGCGAAGCGGCCACCTACCACCTCTGCATCAACTCCTCGACGCTGGGCGGCGAGGAGGGGACGGCCGACTTCATCCTCGAATTCGCGTCGCGGAAGCTCAAAACCCGTTTTTAAGCATCATGGTACTTGCCGAACAAATCAAGGAGGCGGCCGCGCGCCGCGATACGCTTTACCGTTGTCTCGACATCGAGCAGCGTCGAATCGACCTCCGCAACGAGGAGGAGAAGACCCAGGAGCCCGATTTCTGGGAGGACCCCGCCAAGGCGCGCGAGCAGCTGCGCAAGGTGGCGGGCATCAAGGCGTGGGTCGAAGAGTACGACGCCGTGGCCAAGATGGTCGAGGACCTCGAACTGATGCCCGACTTCGTGAAGGAGGGGGTCGTCTCGGAGGAGGAGCTCGACGCCCACTATGCCGAAACGATGGAGCGCATCGGCAAGCTCGAGATGCGCAACATGCTGCGCCGCGACGAGGACAAGCTGGGCGCCATCATGGATATCAACGCCGGCGCGGGCGGCACCGAGGCGCTCGACTGGGCGTCGATGCTGCTGCGCATGTATACGCGCTGGGGCGAGGCCCACGGCTACAAGGTCAAGGTGCTCGACTACCAGGCCGGCGAGGAGGTGGGCGTGAAGTCCTGTACGCTGGAGTTCGAGGGCGAGTACGCCTACGGCTATCTGAAGAGCGAAAACGGCGTCCACCGCATGGTACGCCTATCGCCCTTCAACGCCAACAACAAGCGCCAGACGACCTTCGCTTCGGTCTTCGTGTCGCCGGCGGTCGACGATTCGATTGAAATCGTGGTCAATCCGGCCGACATCGAGTGGGATACCTTCCGCTCGAGCGGTGCGGGCGGCCAGAACGTCAACAAGGTGGAGACGGCCGTGCGCCTGCGCTACCACGGCAAGGACCCCGATACGGGCGAGCCGATTGAGTACCTCATCGAGAACATGGAGACCCGTTCGCAGCTGATGAACCGCGAGAATGCGATGCGCATCCTCAAATCGAAGCTCTACCAGCGCGAGCTGGACAAGCGCATGGCGACGCAGCAGGCGCTCGAGGCTTCGAAGAAGCGCATCGAGTGGGGGTCGCAGATTCGCTCCTATGTCTTCGACGACCGCCGCGTGAAGGACCACCGCACGGGAGTCCAGACTTCGGCCGTCGAGTCGGTGATGGACGGCGAAATCGACGCTTTCATCAAGGCCTACCTGATGGAGTTCGGCGGCGAGGCGTAGCCGTGATATGACGTAAAGTGTCGCAGAGGCCTCGTTCCGGAGTGGGGACGGGGCCTCTGTGGTGAAGGGAGTCCAACTGTTTCGATGATTCTAACCAAGCAAGCGATGAACATCTTTTTTGCGGCGCTGGGGGCGCTTCTGCTCCCGTTGGGCGCATCCTGGCCTGCGGCGCATGCGGCCGAACCTGCTGCCAAATCCGTGGTCGGAACCGGGACCGGCCCTGCGGCCGATGCCGGCCGGCCGTTGGTCGGGATGACCGACACGGCGGCCTACTTCCCGCTGCTGCGCGGGCGGCGCGTGGCCGTTCTGGCCAACCACACCTCGGTGGCGCGCCTTTCGGAACTGGGCGATGCCGCCGTAGGCTGCGGTCAGTCCGGAGCCGCTGCAGCCGGGGATTCGCCGATGCTTCCGGCCGGGGCCGTCGGCGAGGAGAACGGCTGGATTCATCTGGTCGACCTGCTCCACGGGCGCGGTTTCGACGTGCGGGCCATCTTCTCGCCCGAACACGGTTTCCGGGGCCAGGCCGATGCCGGGGCGCATGTGGCGAGCTCGGTCGATGCGAAGACCGGCATCCCCATCCGCTCGCTCTACGACGGGCGGACGAAACGTCCGTCCGATGCGACGATGCGTTCGTTCGACGTGCTGGTGGTCGACCTGCAGGATGTCGGGCTGCGTTTCTATACTTATTATATAACGATGCTGCGGCTGATGGAGGCCTGCGCCGATTACGGGATTCCGGTCGTGGTGTTGGACCGCCCCAACCCCAATGGCCGCCACATCGACGGACCGCTGCTCGACATGAAGTACCGCTCGGGTGTCGGCGCGCTGCCCATCCCCGTGCTGCATGGCCTGACGATGGGTGAGATTGCCCGGATGGCCGTGGGCGAGGGATGGACGCCGTCCTGCCGACTGGAGGTCGTGCCGTGCCGCCGCTATACGCATGCCACCCCCTACCGGCTGCCGGTGGCGCCGTCGCCCAACCTCCGCACGCAGCGGGCCGTCTACCTCTATGCCTCGCTCTGCCTCTTCGAGGGTACGGTCGTCAGCCTGGGGCGCGGCACCGAGTGCCCGTTCGAGTGCTACGGCCATCCCGACCTCGGGGGCGATTTCACCTTCACGCCCCGTCCGACGGCCGGCGCCGTCGAGCCGCCGCTCGAGGGGCAGCTCTGCCGCGGCCGCGACCTGCGGCCGATGGCCGAGACGGAGGCCGCCGCGGTGGGCTTTTCGCTCGACTGGCTGCTCGAAGCATACCGGGGCGTGGGGCTCGGCGAGCGGTTTTTCACCCCCATGTTCGAGAAACTGGTCGGTGTGGGGTACGTGCGCGAGATGATTCTTGCGGGGGCCTCCGAAGAGGAAATCCGCGCCCGCTGGCAGGCGGACTTGGTGCGCTATCGTGCGCTGCGGGCCCGCTATCTGCTCTACGGCGACGGGACGGAGCCGGGAAAAATAGAATGAAAAATGGTAAAAAAAAGACAATCGGGGGTTCAAAAAACAAGATTTTTGCTATATTTGTAAAAGCGACTTTTGTTTAAAGTCTTGAATTGTCTTTGCACTTTTTCGGATAAATCTCGATTGTTAAATAAATATCCCGAGTGTATGAAAATGACGAACTTCTTTAAAATGGCCCTCATGGGCATCTTCGCTGTCGGCGCCTTGGCTGCCTGCAGCGACAGTGACGACAACGGCGGCGGTACGGCACCCGAACCCGAACCTGTCGGAACTCCGACTATTGAGCTGAGCGGAGTCCAGACCTCTGGAGCGGAGGCCTCCTCGCTGACCTTCTCTGTCAAACTGACCGATGCCGCTTCGGCCAAATACCTTATGACGACCTCTTCCGAGCTGCAGAAAGCCATGACCGACGCAACGCTCGAGGAGCTGATTCTCAAGAACGGCTCCGACCTGAGCAGCGAACAGCTCGGAACGGCTCTGGGCGGCAGCCTCGACCTTGTGTTCGAGTCTCTGGAGCCCATCATGGAGTACACCTGCGCCATTTATGCCATCAACGGCGAGCAGACGGCCGTCAAGGCGGTTTCCGTATCGACGGCCAATGGCAGCGCCGGCACCGGTACGGGTACCGATGCCTACAATGCATGGCTCGGTACGTGGAACGTAACCAGCTCGAGTTCGATTATAGACGACGACCCGCTGTCGTTCACGATATCCATCGCTGAGCTGCAGGCCAACCAGTATTACGCACTGACCGGCTGGGGCATCTCGGAGGTTGTCGGCACGCAGGCCGTGGCCGCCCGGTTCAACCCCGAGGACGGCACGTTCCACTTTGTCAACGAGCAGGAGTTCGGTGAATTCAGCTCCAACGGTATGACCCTGATGGTGACCTACATCGGTGTTTGCGGCTACAACGACGCCTGGACGATTGTAAGCGGCGAATACAGCGGTCTGATTGGTACGATGGCTGAAGACGGAGAGTCGGCTACGTTCGAGGGCGAGACGCTTGTGGTGAAGACCAGCTCCGGACAGGAGATGGAACTTCCCGTCTATACCTTCGACTTCTTTGCCCTTCAGGTAGGCGGAAATCAGGTTGGTGCGTTCAATCCCGCTCCGGGCTTCACGGCCGGCGATTATCCGATTCCGCCCTATACGATGACCAAGAGCGGCGCTGTTGGTGCAGGCAAGACCCTCCGTACCTATTTCGCAGCTCCCCAGGCCGTAAAAGCGGGCTATCCCGTGTGTCTGCTCAGTTCCGATGTCCGCGCGATGACGGTAGCGAAGTAACCAGAGCACGGACCGAAGGCCGCATGCGGGCCTGATAAATACAAGGGAGAGGCTGAGGAGCCTCTCCCTTGTGTTTTGCCGCTGTACGACGCAGTCCGTCGTACGGCGTGGCTCCAGAGCCCGGCTTTCATCTTTTCGAGGTCATTCATGGCTGTCTTGTGTCGTTTGTGTGCTGAGGCAGGCCCGCGCGATGGCGGTGCTGCATCTGCCGCTGGTCGCACGTACGCCGGCCGAGCGCTTGCCGGTTATGGTTGCCGGTCCGTGCCGGATACGGCGGAGCCGTTCCGTCCGGATGGGTCCGAGGGGCAGGCGTCGAGCAGGTAGCCGCAGACGGCGCGGGCGATTTGCGCCGTGACGGCGGCGTTCGTGGCGTTGTCGTCGGGTGAATCGGTGACCAGTACGGTGATGAAGCAGCTCCGTCCGTCGGGCATGAGGATGAATCCGGCGTCGTTGTCGGCTATGCGGATGCCGTCGGGCGTCCGGTCCGACGAACCGGTCTTGTGTCCCAGTGCGAATGGCGGGTCGACCCCGGCGCGGAGCTTGTCGGCTCCGGTGGTCGTGGCGAGCAGCAGCTGCCGCAGGAATGCGGTGTGGGGCCGGGAGAGGAGCCCGCCCTCCAGGAAGCGTTCGAACAGGCGGCAGATGTCGCTCGGGCAGGCCGTGTTGAGCCGTTGGTTGGCCATGTCGCGGTGCATCTCCCGCTCGTCGGCGCGTATGGTGATTTCCGGAAATCCCTTGCTGCCGAGGTATTCGTCGACGGCAGCCGGGCCGCCGACCAGGTTGAGCAGCAGGTCGCAGGCGATGTTGTCGCTTTGCGATACGGTGTAGCGGAGCAGGCCGCCGAGCGAAACAGCCCCGCCCGTTGCGGGCAGCGAGTCTCGCATGGGGCTGTAGGTGTCGGCCGCAAGCCATTCGCTCCCGACGGTGAGCGAATCGGAGAGCCTCCTGCCGGTGCGCTCCATGTGGTCGAGGAGGGCCAGCGCTACCGGGAACTTGAAGACGCTGAGCAGCGGCAGCGGCCGGTCGTTGCGGGTGAACGTCGCGCCGTCGGGCAGCAGGATGGCCACGCCCACCGTTGCACGGCTCGTGGCGATGGCGTCGTCGATGTGTCGGGCAAGCTGCCGTCGGGGCGACGGCGTGCCGCATGCCGTCGCAAGCAGTGCGGCCAGCAGTGCGGAAACGACCGGTTTGGACCCGATGGAGCGGAGGCGCAGGCCGGGGATGCGGAGGTGCATGGCGGAGCGTGTCTTTTGTGTGTGGTGTGTGCGGTGGAGAGGTCGGCGGAGAGGTCGGCGGGGCGAATGGCACCCCTCGTACAGCCGGTTGCCGGCCGGAGGTGGGGCAGAGGCGGAACGGAGGCCCCTCGCGGATGCGAAAAACGCACCGCTCCGAAGTCGGGCGGTGCGTTTCCTATTCCGGATTTTCGTGTTACTCCGATACGATAGCCTCCGAGGGGCAAACGCCTGCGCAGGTGCCGCAGTCGATGCACTTGTCGGCGTCGATGACATAGATGTCGCCGGCCGAAATGGCCTCTACGGGGCACTCGCCGATGCAGGTGCCGCAGGCAACGCAGGAGTCGGTAATTTTGTAAGCCATTGTTGTAAATTTTATTGGTTAATGTGTGTGTTGTGTCAGCAAAGATAAGCAAATATCTCGGATAAACAATCCCCGGCCGGGGGAAATGCATCGACTTTATTTGCCCGGTTGCCCGTATGCTTCGCCTTGACCGGCCGCGGCCCCCGGAGCGCAGGCGCATCCGACGGACCCCGGACCGTAGCCGAAGCGCTATCGAATCATGTCGAAGCCTGTGTAGGGAACCAGCACCTCGGGGATGCGGATGCCTTCGGGCGTCTGGAAGTTCTCGAGCAGGGCGGCCACGATGCGCGGGAGGGCCAGTGACGAGCCGTTGAGCGTATGGGCCAGGTGAATCTTCTTGTCGGCGTCCTTGTAGCGGAGCTTCAGACGGTTGGCCTGGAACGACTCGAAGTTCGAGACGGACGAAACCTCGAGCCAGCGCTTCTGGGCCTCGGAGTAGACCTCGAAGTCGTAGGTCAGCGCCGAGGTGAACGACATGTCGCCGCCGCAGAGCCGCAGGATGCGGTAGGGAAGTCCGAGCGAGCGGACAATCGACTCGACATGGGCCACCATGCCGTCGAGCGCCTCATAGGAGCGGTCGGGCAGCGACAGCTGGACGATTTCCACCTTGTCGAACTGGTGCAGACGGTTCAGACCGCGCACGTCCTTGCCGTAGGAGCCGGCCTCGCGGCGGAAGCAGGGGGTGTAGGCGGTCATCTTGACCGGGAAATCCTTCTCGTCGAGAATCACGTCGCGGTAGATGTTCGTCACGGGCACCTCGGCCGTCGGAATCAGATAGAAGTTGTCGACCGTGGCGTGATACATCTGACCCTCCTTGTCGGGCAGCTGGCCGGTGCCGAAGCCCGAAGCCTCGTTGACCATCACCGGAGGCTCGACCTCCAGATAACCGGCCTTGGTGTTGCAGTCGAGGAAGTAGTTGATGAGCGCACGCTGCAGACGGGCGCCCTTGCCTTTGTAGACGGGGAATCCGGCTCCGGTGAGCTTCACGCCGAGGTCAAAGTCGATGATGTCGTACTTGCGGGCCAGCTCCCAGTGGGGCAGCGGGTTTTCGGGCAGCTTGGTGTAGCTCTCGACGAGTTTGACCACCAGATTGTCCTCGGCCGTGCGGCCCTCGGGAACGATGTCGGCGGGGAAGTTGGGCAGCGAGACGATGGCGGTCTGCAGCTCCTCGGCCACCTCCTTGGCCTCGGTGGCCAGGCGGGCCGACTGCTCCTTGAGTCCGGCGACGAATCCCTTGCGCTCCTCGGCCTCCTCACGGCGGCCTTGACCCATCAGCATGCCGATTTCCTTGGCAGCCTTGTTCTGGGTTGCGAGCGTGTTGTCAAGCTCGGCCTGGATGGCCTTGCGGCGGTCGTCGAGCATTTCGATTTTGGCGATGACCGGGGCGGCGTCCACACCCTTCTTGGCGAGTTTGCGGGCGGCAGCCTGGGGGTCTTCTCTCAGTTGCTTGATTGTAAGCATGGTATCTTTGTTTTGTTGTGTATTCGCGTTCCAGCCTGCAAAATTAGTAAAAATCGCCGCAAAGTGGCTCGCCCGGGCTCCGTTTTTTTGCGGTGCACGGCCTCGCTCCCCCGGCGGGCGGCCATCTGCGTGGCGCTACTTCGCGAAGAGGGGCCACGACGGGTCCCAGGCGTAGGACTCCTCCATGAGCTTCCGGAGCTCGGCCACCTTCTCGGGATGGCGGGCCGCCAGGTCGTGCTCCTCGCCGGGGTCCTCGTCGAGGTTGTAGAGCTCGTAGCGCGGGGTGTCGCTGCGGATGTCGAGGTGGAGCAGCTTCCACGGCCCCTGCCGCACGGCCTCACGGCCGTCGTGCTCCATGAAGCCGAAGTAGAGCCAGTCGTGTGCGGCCTGCTCCTCCGTGCGGCCTTCGAGCAGCGGCAGGAGGCTGATGCCGTCGCCCGACGGTGCGTCGCGTCCCGTAAGCTCGGCGAAGGTGGCCGGCAGGTCCCAGAAGGCGCAGACGAAGTCGGTCTGGCTGCCCGGGGCAATGTGTCCCGGCCACGAGACGAGCATCGGCACGCGGATGCCCCCTTCGTAGAGGTCGCGCTTGTAGCCGCGCAGCGGGCCGTTGCTGTCGAAGAAATCGGGGTCGGCTCCCCCTTCGAGGTGGGGACCGTTATCGCTGGCGAAGATGATGAGCGTATTTTTGAGCAGCCCCTTCTCGCGGAGCTTGGCCACCAGTTCGCCCACATAGCGGTCCAGCCGCGTGACCATCGCCGCAAAGGTCGCCCGCGGATACTCCTGCGAGCAGTAGCCGCCCCGGCGGAAGGCGGGACCCGAGTCGATGCCCCGGTAGGGGGTCTCCTCGAAGCGGCCCCTCAGGCCGAGGATGATGCTGTCCTCGGGGACAATCAGTTCGGCGTGGGGAATGGTCGTGGGGTAGAAGAGCATGAAGGGCTCGTCGGCCGCGCGCTCGTCGAGGAACCGGAGCGCCTCGGCATGAATCAGGTCGGGTGCGTAGCTTCCGGCTCCGTAGGGCGTCCGGTCGTCGTTGCCCGGCAGTTCGATGCGCGTCGAGTCGCTCCAGAGATGGTCGGGGTAGTAGCTGTGGGCCAGCAGCTGGCAGTTGTAGCCGTAGAAGCGGTCGACGCCCTGGTTGGCCGGGTCGCCCGTCGAGCCGATGTAGCCCAGTCCCCACTTGCCGAAGACGCCCGTCGTGTAGCCCGACTGCTTGAAGATGCGGAAGAGCTCGGCGGCGCCGTAGGGGAGCGGATACTGCCCTTCGGGGGGCAGTTCGATGTTGCCGCGCACGGGGGTGTGGCCCGAGTGGGTGCCGGTGAGCAGGCACGAACGCGACGGGGCGCTTACGGTCGTGCCCGAGTAGCACTGCGTGAAGCGCATGCCGGTGAGCGCCAGCGAATCGATGTGGGGCGTGGCGAAATGGCGCTGCCCGTAGCAGCTCAGGTCGCCGTAGCCCAGGTCGTCGGCCAGGATGAAGAGTACGTTGGGGCGCCGATGTGCGTCGGCGGATTGTTGGGGCGAACAGGCCGGAGCCAGCTGCGAGGCCGTAGCGCCGAACAGCAGCGCGCCGCCGATTTTCAGAGGAGTCGGTGTCATGATGCGGGGATGTCGGTTTGCGGAGGCTAATTTAGCGATTATATTCCGCAATCGGGCGCGAACCGGAAAAAAACCTTATCTTTGTTCCCTTGAAAACGTATCTGAAAATTCAATCCGGCATACCTTCGTGAAAACCGTCGAACTGCTTGCTCCCGCCCGGGATTTGGAATCCGCCATGGCCGCCGTCGACTACGGCGCCGATGCCGTCTACATCGGCGGCTCGAAATTCGGTGCGCGGCGCGGGGCGTGCAATCCGGTCGAGGAGGTGGCCCGCGCCGTGGAGTATGCCCATCAGTACGGGGTCCGCATCCACGCCACGCTCAATACGCTGCTCTTCGACGACGAACTGGCCGAGGCCGAGGCCGAAGCCCGGGCGCTCATCGCCGCGGGGGTCGACGCCCTCATCGTGCAGGACATGGCGCTGCGGCGCATGGGGCTTCCCGTCGAACTGCACGCCTCGACCCAGATGTGCAACATGACCCCCGCCCAGGCCCGCTTTCTGGGCGACTGCGGCTTTGCACGGGTGATTCTCGAACGAGCCCTCTCACTCGATGAAATCCGGGCCGTGGCTGCCGCCACGAAGGCCGATGTCGAGTGTTTCGTCCACGGCGCCATCTGCGTCGGATACAGCGGCCGCTGCTTCCTTTCGCGCTCGATGTCGGAGCGCAGCGGCAACCGCGGCGCCTGCAGCCAGCCCTGCCGGCTGACCTACGACCTGACCGACGGCCGCGGCCGTACCTACCTTTCGGGCCGTCATCTGCTCTCGGTGCGCGACCTCGACCTTTCGGGCCGCATCGGCGAACTGCTCGACGCCGGGGTCACGTCGTTCAAAATCGAGGGGCGTCTGAAGGACCTCAACTACATCCGCAACGTGGTGGCCTACTACCGCCGTGCGGTCGACGAGGCGCTGGCAGCGCGTCCGCAGCTGTGTCGCTCGTCGGTGGGCGAGAGCCGTCCCGACTTCCGTCCCGACCCGGCCAAGAGCTTTACGCGCGGTGCCTCGGAGTACTTCTTCGACGGCCGGAGCGCCGGGGTGGCATCGTTCGATACGCCCAAGTCGGTGGGCGAGTCGGTGGGGCGCGTCGTCTCGTGCGACGGCCGCAGCTTCCGCCTCGGCGGCGACGTCGATCTGGCGCCCGGCGACGGCATCTGCTTCGTGACCGAGCGGGGGCTCGTCGGGACGAACGTCAACGCGGTCGACGGGCGGCGCATCACCCCCAACCGGATGGAGGGCATCCGTCCCGGCATGGAGCTCTACCGCAACTTCGACCGGCGGTTCACCCTGGCTGTCGAGCGCAGCCGTACGCGGCGCGTCATCCCGGTGATGGCCCGCGTGGAGTTCTCCGACGGGGTGCTTCGCCTGAGCTACCGCGACTGCGAGGGCTTCGAGGCGGCAGCCGAACGCTGCGGGATGTTCGATGAGGCGCGCGATGCGGCCGCCATGGAACGTACGCTCCGCACGCAGGCGGCCCGCAGCGGCGATACCATCTTCGAGGTGCGCGAGGTCGAAGTCGCGGGCTGCGTGCGCTTCGTTCAGGCGTCGCTCCTCGGCGAGATGCGCCGCGAGGCGCTCGAGGCGCTGCGCCGCATCCGTGTCGCTGCGCCGCGCACGCACCGCATCCTGGCCGACGACGGCACGGCGCGCTATCCCTCGGAGCGTCTTGCGGCCGAAGAGAATGTCACCAACCGCCTGGCCGGGGAGTTCTACCGCGCCCACGGCGTGCGGGAGATTGAGCGGGGGCTCGACCTCGCCCCCTCGACGGTCGGCCATACGGTCATGCGCTCGGCCTACTGCATCCGCCGCGAAATCGGCGAGTGCCTCAGGGAGCATCCCCGTCTGCAGGGCGACCTCTATCTGGAGCGCGGCTCGCACCGCTACCGCCTCCGCTTCGACTGCGCGCGGTGCGAGATGAGTCTGGAGGACTGCTCCGGGGAGCGCCTCCGCGAAGAACGGAACAACAAACCGAAACCAAACCGATAAGATGAAAAAGAGACTTCTGATGCTTCTGGCGCTGGCGGCCGCATGCGGTCCCCTCGCCGCGGCGGCCCAGACGGGTCGCGAATGGCAGGACCCGGCCGTCAACGAGGTCAACCGCCTGCCGATGCGCGCCTCGTTCGAGGCGGGCGAGCGGATGTCGCTCGACGGCGTATGGCGTTTCCACTGGGTGCGCAACGCCTCGGAGCGACCCTCGGGAATCGAGCGCGTGGATTACGACGACGCCTCGTGGGGCCGGATGCCCGTACCCGGAATGTGGGAGCTGAACGGCTACGGCGACCCGATTTACGTCAACGTGGGCTATGCCTGGCGCGGCAACTTCGCCAACAACCCGCCCGAGGTTCCCGATGCCGAGAACCACGTGGGCTCCTACCGCCGCACCTTCACCCTGCCCGAGTCGTGGGCGGGCAAGGATGTCAGCCTGAGCATCGGTTCGGCCACGTCGAACGTCTATGTGTGGCTCAACGGCCGCTTCGTGGGCTACAGCGAGGACAGCAAGCTGTCGGCCGACTTCGACGTGACGAAGTACCTGCGCAAGGGCGAGAACCTGCTGGCGTTGCAGGTGTTCCGCTGGTGTGACGGCACCTATCTCGAGGACCAGGACTTCTGGCGCCTGTCGGGCATCGCGCGCGGCGTCGAACTGCGCGCCCGCGAGAAGGCCCGCATCGAGGACCTCTTCGTGACGCCCGAGCTCGATGACGACTACACGGACGCGACGCTGCGCGTTGCGCTGGAGACCACCCCCACGGTGCGCCGCGTGGAGCTGACGCTGCGTGATGCGGCCGGCAACACGGTGGCCGAGGGGAGCGTGGCGCCGAAGGGAGGCCGCGCCGAGGCGCAGCTTGCCGTGAAGAACCCCGCCAAGTGGAGTGCCGAGACCCCCTATCTCTATATGCTCGACCTTGCGGTGTCGGACGGCCGTCGGACGACCGAACGGATTGAGCAGCCGGTGGGCTTCCGCCGCGTCGAAATCCGCAACGCACAGCTGCTGGTCAACGGTCAGCCGGTCCTCATCAAGGGCGCCGACCGCCACGAAATGGACCCGCTGGGCGGCTATGTGGTCAGCCGCGAGCGGATGGTGGAGGATATCCGCATCATGAAGCAGCTCAACATCAACGCCGTGCGTACGTGCCACTATCCCGACGACCCCGTCTGGTACGACCTCTGCGACCGCTACGGCATCTACGTGCTCGACGAGGCCAACGTCGAGTCGCACGGCATGGGCTACGAGGAGAAGACGCTGGCCCGCGTGCCGATGTACGCCCGGATGCATCTGGAGCGCAACCAGCGCATGGCCCGTCGCGACAAGAACCATCCGTCGGTCATCATCTGGTCGATGGGCAACGAGGCGGGCATGGGTCCCAACTTCGAGCGTTGCTACGAGTGGCTCAAGTCCTACGACCCCTCGCGTCCGGTGCACTACGAGCGTGCGGTGGACTACAGCCTCGAGACTCCGTCCGACTTTACCGATATCGTCTGCCCGATGTACTGTGACTATCGCTGGTGCGAGCGCTACTGTACGTCGAATCCGACCAAACCGCTGATTCAGTGCGAATATGCCCATGCGATGGGTAACTCGCTCGGCGGCTTCAGGGAGTACTGGGACCTGGTGCGCAAGTATCCCTCCTACCAGGGCGGCTTCATCTGGGACTTCGTCGACCAGGGCCTTGCACGCTACGAGCCCAACGGCCGCGTGTCGTTCTGCTACGGCGGCGACTTCAACAACTACGACGCGACGGACAACTCGTTCAACAACAACGGCATCATCGCCGCCGACCGGACGTGGCACCCCCATGCCTACGAGGTGCAGCGTCAGTATCAGTCCATCTGGACCTCGCCCGTCGACCTTGCGAAGGGCGAAGTCGAGGTCTACAACGAGAACTTCTTCATCTCGCTGGAGGATTACGAACTCGAGTGGCGCCTCATGGCCGACGGCGTGGCCCTTCGTGCGGGCCGCATCGCCGAGCTCGACGTGGCGCCCCAGGCGCGCCGCATCTATGCGCTGGGCTTCACTGCGGCCGATTTCCCCGAGACGGGCGAACTGCTGCTCGACGTGGCCTACCGCCTCAAGGTGAAGCAGCCGCTGCTCGACATCGGTACGGTTGTGGCCCGCCAGCAGCTGGAGATTCGTCCCTATGACTGTGCGGCCGCCTGCGTGCTGCCCGCGAGCGACCGCGGCGTGAAGCTTACGGTCTGGGAGCGCGGCAAGCGCGTCGAAGGCGACACGTGGAGCATCTTCTTCTCGCGCGAAGGCTTCGTCAGCTCCTACTGCGTCGAGGGACGCGAGCTGCTCGCGCGCGACAGCGAGCTGCGGCCCAACTTCTGGCGCGCACCGACCGAGAATGACCTCGGTGCCGGCCTGCAGCGCAAGTATGCCGTCTGGAAGCGCCCCGAACTGCGCCTCGAGTCGTTCGATGCGACGGTTGTCGAGGGCGTGGCCCGGGTCGAGTGCCGCTACGCGATGCCTGCCGTCGGGGCGACCCTCACGATGACCTACCGCATCAACGGTGCCGGTGAGATGGAGGTGGTGGAGCAGATGACGGCCGACCCCTCGGCCGAGGTACCGAACCTCTTCCGCTTCGGTATGAGCATGGCCCTTCAGGCGCGCTACGACCGCCTGAGCTACTACGGCCGCGGCGCTCATGAGAACTACGCCGACCGCCTCTCGTCGGCCGACATCGGCCTCTACGAGCAGCGGGTCGACGAGCAGTACCACGACGAGTATGTCCGTCCCCAGGAGTCGGGCACGCGGAGCGACCTGCGCCGCTGGGCGGTGCTCGATTCGTCGGGCTCGGGACTTGAGCTCCGGGCCGAGGCGCCCTTCTCGGCATCGGCGCTGCGTTATGCGACCGAGGACCTCGACGTGTCGAACTTCCCGCCGCAGCGCCACTCGGGCCAGCTCGTCGAGCGCGATGCCACCTTCGTGAACTTCGACCTCCGCCAGATGGGTCTCGGCTGCATCGACAGCTGGGGCGCGCTGCCCATGGAGCAGTACCGCCTGCCCTACGGCGACTATACCTTCCGCTTCATCATGAAGCCGGTGCGCAAATAAACGTTTCGGACCCTGCGGACCGGAACCCTCTTTGCGGGCGGTTCCGGTCCCCTTTTTTTCGAATGCCATGCAACGACAACTCACACCCGATTTCAGGGATTATGAACTCATCGACTCGGGCTCCTTCGAGAAGCTCGAACGCTTCGGCCGCTTCGTGACGCGCCGTCCCGAACCGCAGGCCATCTGGCGCCCGTCGCTTCCCGAGGAGGAGTGGCGGCGTCTGGCCGATGCGTCGTTCCGCCGCGACGCCCGGCAGGAGGAGCGCGGCGAGTGGCGCCTTGCGCCGAAGATGCCCGACCGCTGGACGGTGGAGTATGCCTACGGGGCGATGCGGCTGCGCATGCGGCTGGGCCTTACGTCGTTCAAGCACGTGGGTATCTTCCCCGAACAGGCGGCCAACTGGAACTTCATCTACGACTGCTGCCGTACGCGCTGCCGCGCTGCCGCGCCGTCGGCGGAGGGCGGCTCTCCGGCCGGCGCGGAGCGTGCCGGTGCCGGTGCGGCCGTGACGGAGGCCCCCCTGCGCGTGCTCAACCTCTTCGCCTATACGGGCGGGGCGACGCTGGCGGCGCGAGCCGCAGGGGCCGAGGTGACGCATGTCGACTCGGTGAAACAGGTGGTGACGTGGGCCCGCGAGAACATGGAGCTGAGCGGACTGGACGGCGTGCGCTGGATTGTGGAGGATGCGCTGAAGTTCGTGCAGCGCGAGGTGCGCCGCGGCAACCGTTACGACGGCATCATCCTCGACCCGCCCGCCTACGGTCGCGGGGCGAACGGCGAGAAGTGGATTCTGGAGGACAACATCGGCGAGATGCTCGACTGCTGTGCCCGGCTGCTGGCGCCGACACGCGCATTCCTGGTGCTCAACCTCTACTCGATGGGGCTCTCGTCGACACTGGCCCGCACGGCCGTGCGGCAGGCATTCGGTGCGCCGCGCGACGAGGAGTGGGGCGAACTGACCTTCACGGACCGGGGCGGCAAGGAGCTGCCGCTGGGCACCTACTACCGTTTCGTGCGCTGAGATGCGGCGTGCGGTCCCGCCCGGCAGCGTTTGCCCGAGCCATGAGCCATGAAAAAAGCACCTCCCGCTGTCGGGAGGTGCTTTTTCTTTGACGGTGCGGGCTGCGTGCGCGCCGGCGGTCAGAAGACGTGGTAAATCAGGATGCCGGCCACGGCCGAGAGGACAATCAGCAGAATGGGGTTCAACTTGCGCCACGAACCGACGAGTACGCCGCCGAAGAGCACCCAGCTCCAGGCGTCGATGAAGTTCTGGTCGCCCGGCTCGGAGCTGTGGGGGGCGATGAGCAGCAGGGCAGCCGAGGCAATCATGCCGATGACTACGGGGCGCATCCCCTTCATGGCCCCCTCGACCAGCGGATTGTTGTGCAGGCGCAGGAAGAAGCGCGTGAGCAGGAGCATGAGCGTGAGCGAGGGCATGCAGACGGCAAAGGTGGCGATGAAGGCCCCGAGCAGTCCGAACCAGGGGCTGCCGGCCTCGACGCCGACCGAGTAGCCGACGTAGGTGGCCGAGTTGATGGCGATGGGGCCGGGCGTGATCTGCGAAACGGCCACGATGTCGGCGAATTCGGCGTTGGTGAGCCAGGCGTGCTGGACCACCACCTCGTTCTGGATGAGCGACAGCATGGCGTAGCCTCCGCCGAAGCCGAAGAAGCCGATTTTCAGATAGCTGATGAAGAGTTGGAGGAATATCATCGGTCGTTTTGTTGCTTGGCTTTTTTCGAGGTGAAGAGCACCCAGCCGATGCCCGCCAGGGCGGCGGTCAGCAGGATGTAGATGGGCGACCAGCCGAGGTACCACACCGCCAACGCCGTGCCGGCGATGACGAAGAGCATCGCCCAGTGCATGCCGCGGGCCAGCGAGAGGACCGGCCCGATGATGAGGGCCACCACGGCCGGGCGCATTCCCTTGAAGGCGGCGTCGACCACCGGGTTGTGGCGGATGTCGGCAAAGAGCAGCGCGATGAGCAGAATGATGACGAACGAGGGGACGACGATGCCCAGTGTCGTGGCCACGGCGCCGGTATAGCCCCGTGACTTGTAGCCGATGAAGACCGCCGTGTTGAGGGCGATGGGGCCCGGAACGCTTTGGGCCAGAGTCAGCAGGTCGATGAATTCGTTGCGCCCGATTTGCCAGCCGGGATGCCGCTCGACCTCGGCCTGGATGAGCGGAATCATGGCATATCCGCCGCCGAAGGTGAACAGGCCGATTCGGAAGAAGCTGCGGAAGAGTTCAAACAGTTCGTGCATGGGGGTGTCGTTGTCTGGTAAGGGGGTCAGTCGTTGCGGTGCGTGAGGCTGTTGACCACCGAGACCATCGTCGTGGCGACGACGGCTGCCGTTTCGGTGCGCAGCCGCTGTTGGCCGAGCGTAATCTCCTCGAAACCGTTTTCGCGGGCAAGCTCAATCTCGGCCGGCGAGAAGTCGCCCTCGGGGCCAATCATAATCAGTGCATTCTCGCCCGGGCGGAGCGTCTCGGCCAGGTAGCGCTTGCCTTCGGGCGAGGCGGCCGGTGCGCAGTGGGCGATGAACTTCCTTCCGTCGAAGGGGCGCATGACCGCCTCGGCAAAGGGGGTCAGGGGCGCCAGCCGGGGCCGGTAGGCCTTGAGCGACTGCTTGAGCGCCGCGGTGATGATTTTTTCGCTGCGCTCGGCCTTGAAGACGCGCCGCTCGCTGTGTTCGGTCTCGAGCGGCAGAATCGCCTCGACGCCGATTTCGGTCGCCTTCTCGAGGAACCATTCGAAGCGTTCGGCATTCTTGGTCGGAGCGCAGGCCATCGTGAGGGCGTAGGGGAGCTTCTCGAACTGGTGCTGCGTCGAGACGACCCGCACGGTGCAGCGCCGCGGGTTGTCGTCGACAATCTCGCAGCAGTGGAGGTCGCCCCGCCCGTCGGTGATGTGGAGCGTGTCGCCGCATGCGAGGCGGAGCACCCGCACGCAGTGCTTCGACTCCTCCTCGCTCAGCGTATGGAGCGGCGGAGTGATGTCGGGAGCGTAGAAGAGTTGCATGGCTGTGGTTCGGTCTTGTTGGGCTGTCGGAGGCGGGTCGTCCGTTGCCGACAGAGGGTTCGTTCTCATCGTTTTCCGTACCCGGAGCGGATTTGCCCGGAGCCGGAGGCCGGCACGGGGCCGTTCGGGATTGCATAATCGGTATAAATGATTATCTTTGCGGAGGCAACGCTCCGCCCCGGGGCCGCGCGCTGCAAAGTTAAGTAAAAAATACAGGAATATCACCGACGATGAAACGTTTTGCGGGACTGTTACTGATGAGTACCTTTCTGATGACCTTCGCCTCCTGCGGCTCTTCGAAGCAGAGCGGCGAAAATCCCCTCCTCACGGAGTGGAAGACCCCTTACGGAGTTCCCCCCTTCGACCAAATCCGCCCCGAGCACTTCATGCCGGCCTTCGAGCAGGGCATGTCGCTGCACGACGCCGAGATTGCCGCCATCGTGGAGAACAACGACGAGGCGACCTTCGAGAATGTCATTCTGGCCTTCGACAACTCGGGGCAGATGCTGGCCCAGACGCGGCTGGTTTTCGAGATGCTCTGTGCGGCCGAAACCAACGAGCGCATGCAGGCCATCCAGGAGCAGGCGCTACCGATGCTCTCGGCCCATGCCGACCGCATCCTGCTCAACGAGCCGTTGTTTGCCCGTGTCAAGGAGGTCTATGACCGGCGCGAGTCGCTCGGGCTCGATGCCGAGCAGAGCCGGCTGCTGCAGAAGACCTACGACCGTTTCGTGCGCAGCGGCGCACTGCTCGAAGGGGAGCAGAAGGAGCGGCTGAAGCAAATCAACGAGGAGCTGACGCGCGTGGCAGTCCGTTTCGGCAACAATCTGCTGGCCGAGAACAACAACTTCACGCTCGAGATTTCGGACGAGGCCGACCTCGACGGACTCCCTGCCGGTGTGCGCGATGCCGCCCGCGAGAAGGCCGACGAGCTGGGCCGCGGCGGCAAGTGGGTCTTCACGCTCCACAAGCCCAGCCTCATCCCGTTCCTGACCTATGCGTCGAAGCGGGCGCTGCGCGAGGAGCTCTACAAGGCCTATCTGAACCGTTGCAACCACGGTGACCAGTACGATAACAAACAGCTCATCAACGACTTCATCCGCCTGCGTACGGAGAAGGCCCACCTGCTGGGCTACCCCTCCTATGCGGCCTATGTGGTGGCGGACGAGATGGCGGGGACGGTCTCGAACGTCTATGCGCTGCTCGACGAGGTGTGGCAGCCCGCTCTGGAGCGCGCCGCGAAGGAGCTGGACGAGATGACCGTACTGCTGCACGAGGATTTGCCCGGTGCAACCTTCGAGTCGTGGGACTGGTGGTACTATGCCGAGAAGCTCCGCAAGAAGAACTATACGCTCGACGAGGAGATGCTGCGCCCCTATTTCTCGCTCGAGAACGTGCAGAGCGGCGCCTTCTTCCTGGCCAACCGGCTCTACGGCATCACCTTCCGTCCGATTGCCGTGCCGGTCTACCACGAGGAGGTGCGCGCCTACGAGGTGCTCGACCAGGACGAGACGCATCTGGGCGTGCTCTACTTCGACTACTTCCCCCGTCCGGGCAAGAGCCAGGGCGCGTGGTGCGGCAACTATGTCGAGCAGGTCTACCGTGACGGCAAGCGCGTGGCTCCCGTGCTGAGCATCGTCTGCAACTTCACCCGTCCGACCGGCTCGACTCCGGCGCTGCTGACGCTCGACGAGACGAAGACGCTCTTCCACGAGTTCGGCCATGCGCTCCACTTCCTCTTCCACGACGTGAAGTACCGCGGTCTGTCGGAGGTCGAGGGCGACTTTGTCGAGCTTCCCTCGCAAATCATGGAGAACTGGGCGACCGAGCCCGAAATGCTCAAGCAGTATGCCGTGCACTACCGCTCGGACGATGTGATTCCCGACCATCTGGTCGGCCGCATCCGCCGCAGCGAATATTTCAACCAGGGCTTCAACACCACCGAGCTGGTGGCTGCCGCACTGACCGACATGGATATCCACTCCATCGAGAAGTACGAGCCCTTCGATGTCGAGGCCTTCGAGCACAACGCGCTGCGTGAGCGCCGCCGTCTGATGCCGCAGATTGAACCGCGTTACCGTTATCCCTATTTCAGCCACATCTTCGATGGCGGCTATTCGGCCGGCTACTACTTCTATGTGTGGGCCGAGGTGCTCGACAAGGATGCCTTCCAGGCCTTCAAGCAGAGCGGAGACCTGTTCAACCGCCGCCTGGCCGACAAGTTCCGCCGCGAACTGCTTGCACGCGGCGGTTCGGAGGACGGCATGAGCCTCTACCGCGCCTTCCGCGGCGCCGACCCCGACAAGACGGCGCTGCTCGTCGCCCGCGGCCTTATCGAGGCTCCGCAGCCTGCGGCCGACAGTGTGGCGATGCCCGAACCGTCGGTCCGCCCCGTGCCCGTCCTGCCCGATTCGGTGGCCGCCGTGATGCGACCCACGGAGGGCATTCGCGTCAAGGCCTCGCTCAAGAAACAGTGATACAACCCAATCAGAAGAACCCGATAACCAAAGAACGTTTATGAAAAAAGCACTTTTTATCATGGCAATTTCCGCAATGACGGCGGGCTGTGCCGACAACTCCATTCCCAAGGCCCAGCTGCCCGAGCTCGACAAGAACAACCCGCTGCTGGTCGAGTGGGAGACTCCGCATGCCACGCCGCCCTTCTCGAAGATTGAACTCAAGTATTACGAACCGGCGTTCGATGCCGCCATCGCCTGCTCGCGTGCCGAGATTGAGGCGATTGTGAACAACCCGGCCAAGCCTACCTTCGGCAATACGATTGTGGCGCTCGAGCGTCAGGGCGCACTGCTCAACCGCATCTCGGGTGTCTTCTACAACCTGCTGAGCTCCAACACTTCGGAGGAGATGCAGCGCATCGCGGCCGAGGTGCAGCCCCGTCTGACGGCTCTCCAGAACGACATCGCACTCAACCCCGAACTCTTTGCCCGCGTGAAGGCCGTCTACGAGCATCCGGGATGGTGCCTGTCGAAGGAGGACAAGGTGCTGCTCGAGAAGACCTACAAGAGCTTTGCCCGCAACGGCGCCGCACTCTCCGATGCGGACAAGGAGCTCTACCGTCAGTATTCGACCGAGCTGGCCGGCCTGACGCTGAAGTTCGACCAGAACGAGCTGGCTGCTACCAACGCCTTCGAACTCAACATCACCGACCCGAAGGCCGTGGCCGAACTTCCCGAGTTTGTCCGCGAGGGTATGGCCGCCGAGGCCAAGGCCCGCGGCCAGAAGGGGTGGACCGTCACGCTCCATGCGCCGAGCTACGTCCCCTTCCTGACCTATTCGTCGAACCGCGAGCTGAAGGAGAAGCTCTGGCGTGCCTACAATTCGCGTGCGCTCGGCGGTGAGTACGACAACCGCGAGGTGCTGAAGCAGATTGCCAACCTGCGCCTCAAGATTGCCAACCTGCTCGGTTACGAGACCTATGCCGACTACGTGCTCGAGGAGCGCATGGCCGAGAACACCCCGACGGTGAACGCCTTCCTCAAGGAGCTGCTCGACGCGACGAAGTCCTATGCCGACCAGGATTACGCCACGCTCAGCGCCTATGCCGCATCGCAGGGGCTCGAGGGGCAGCTGATGCCCTGGGACTGGGCCTACTACAGCGAGAAGTACAAGAACGAGAAGTATGCCCTGAGCGACGAGATGGTGAAGCCCTACTTCAAGCTCGAGAACGTCAAGAAGGGCGTCTTCCTGCTGGCCAACAAGCTCTACGGGCTCAACTTCACGCCCAACGGGCAGATTGAGGTTTACCATCCCGACGTGACGGCCTACGACGTGACCGACGAGCAGGGCAACTTCCTGGCGGTGCTCTACCTCGACTTCTTCCCCCGCGCCTCGAAGAACTCGGGCGCCTGGATGACCGAATACCGCGGTACGAAGGTCGTCGACGGCAAGGAGACCCGTCCGCTGGTGTCGCTGGTGATGAACTTCACGAAGCCTACCGAGACGAAGCCTTCGCTGCTGACCTTCGACGAGGTGGAGACCTTCCTCCACGAGTTCGGCCACGCGCTGCACGGCATGCTGGGCAAGGGAACCTACGAGTCGCTCACGGGCACGAACGTCTACCGCGATTTCGTCGAGCTCCCGTCGCAGATTATGGAGAACTGGGCTACCGAGAAGGAGTTCCTCGACCTGTGGGCCGCTCATTACGAGACGGGCGAGCCGATGCCCGCCGAACTCGTCGAGCGCATCGTTGCGGCGCAGAACTACCTGGCGGCCTATGCCAACGTGCGCCAGCTTTCGTTCGGCATGACCGATATGGCATGGCATACGCTCAAGCAGCCCTACGAGGGTGACGTCGAGCAGTTCGAAGTGAAGGCCATGGCCCCCACGCAGGTGCTGCCCGTTGTCGAGGGTACGGCGATGTCGTCCGCCTTCGGCCACATCTTTGCCGGCGGCTATGCGGCCGGATACTATGGCTACAAGTGGGCCGAGGTGCTCGAGGCCGATGCCTTCTCGCTCTTCAAGGAGAAGGGTATCTTCAACCGCGAGGTTTCCGATTCGTTCCGCGAGAACATCCTTTCGAAGGGAGGTACGGAGCACCCCATGACGCTCTACGTCAAGTTCCGCGGCCATAAGCCCGAGACCCGGGCGCTCATCGAGAAGATGGGCCTGGGCGCCGAGGCTGAATAATCGCTTCCGGATGCCGGGCCGCACACGACGTGCGGCGTCGGACTACGGGCGGCCACCCTTCGGGGCGGCCGCCCTTTTTGTTGCCGGTCGGACGGTCTACTGTCGGGCTGTTGCATCGGGATGGAGGCGGGCATTCCTCTTAGGGGGCGGCGTCGCTTCCCTGGATGGAAACGGTACTGCGGCTGGCCTGTCCGCCGCGGTCTTTTTCCGCCGCAGTCTCTCTCCTTCGCTGTGAGTTCTCTTCTCCACCGCGGTCTCTTCTCCCAGTTGCGGCCTTTTTTCCGCCGCGGTCACCACCGCTCTGCCGTGGTCTTCGCTTCGCTGTTGCCGGGCGATGCCGCGGAGCAGGGAAGGCCGGAACGGGGTGCTTCGGTTAACGGAACGGCCGCCTCCCGTTGCGGGGAGACGGCCGTGTGCGGCTCGGGCAGTGGCCGGAAAAGATGTCCGCCCGGAATGGAGGCTAACGGAGCCTGTTTACAATCTGCCGTGCGAGGGGCCGTGCACCGAAGGGGGTTGCGGCGGTGCGGCGCGTGCCGGTCAGCTCCTCGATGGGCGATACGCCGTCGATTCCGACCGTGAGGCTCATGCGGAAGACGGGTCCGAAGTGTCCCTCGGCATCCTTGGCCATGGCGAGGAAGTAGACCTCGGTATCCCACGGAACGGCGTAGCGGGGCGTTCCGTTGCCTTCGGTCCCCTGCTTGACGAGAATCGAGCGCAGGGTCGCATCGGAGATGGCCTCCGTATCCATGATGTTGGTCGAGGTGTAGATGGTGTACCACGTCACGGCATCGGCCGACCGCTCCACGGTAGCCGGCACGTAGGCCATGCCGTTGTAGCTGGCGTAGAAGTTCGGGTCGAGCTTGTAGAGCTCGCTGCCGTCGTAGTACTTGTCGAAGACGAGGGTTGCCGTTGCCGTCGAGATGACCTCCTCGGCGGTGGTGAACGAATCGCTCAGTGCCGGGTCGGCCGTCGGGTTGCCCGAATCGTCGACGCAGATGGCCCAGACATAGTAGGTCGTTCCGGGCAGCAGCGACTCGTAGAGGTAGTTGTTCGTGCCGTAGACCGAAACTACCGCAACAACCTCCTCGCGCGTGGGGAACGAGGAGTTGATTTGGCTCTCGATGTACTCGTTCAGGTAGTTGCGCAGCCCGTCGTCGTTCGCGCCGTAGGTGCGGTAGTTCTCCTCGGAGATGACGTCCCAGATGTAGCGCACGCTGGGGTCCGAGGGGGTGACGGTGACATCGGCTCCGTTGGACCCGACGTCGGTGACGTCGAAGGTGAAGCTGTTCTGCGTCGGGTCGCCCGCTGCGGCCGAGCTGAACTTCATCTTGACGAGCTTGGTAGCCGCGCCGTTCGAGGCCTCGTCGTAACCGAGGGCCGAGATGTAGTATTCGGTGTCGGGCTGCAGCGAGCCGAAGTCGACACCCGAGGAGACGGTCGTCTCGCCCTGATAGGCGAAGAACATGGCCATGGACCCTCCGTAGAGGCTCAGCAGCTTCTCGACGAGCTGCTCGTCACCCATCTTGTCGACCGAGGCGGCATCGCTCACGTCGATGAAGTAGGGCAGTGTCGCGTCGAGCGGCTTGACGAGGATGGTGGCGCTGTTGTAGGTAACCTCCTTGATTTCGAACGAGAAGGGCTCCTGGGGTGCCTCTACGGCGAAGGGCTCGCTCAGCGAGAAGTCCTCCGTGAAGCCTGTGTCCGGCGTGTATCCGGCTGCGAGGACGCGGTATTGTGTCCCGGGGGTGAGCGTATGGGCGATGGTGAACTCCCCGGTGCCGGTGTGGAGGAAGGCTTCGGTTTCGGTGATGCCCTTCAGGAATTTGCGGATGTCGTCATCGGAGAGCCCCTCGAAGGTGGCGGCCTCGTAAAGGTTGCAGTAGTAGGTGGCCGTCTCGTCCGACGGTATGACCTTCAGGGTGACGCCCTGCTGATTGCATTCGCCGAGCGTTATGGTGAAGGTGACGGCCGACGGAGTCCCGGGGCCGGGGCCAGGGGTCGGCGAGTCGTCGGTCGAGGAGTCGCTGCAGCCGGTGAGCAGAGGTGCGGCCACAAGGCCGAGAAGCAGCCACTGCAGCAGTGATTGGAACGTGCGGTGTTGTTTCATAGGGGTTGTTTTTTGATGGTTTGCTTCTCAATATAATAAATTAATGTATATTTCGAGCACACAGGAGTCAAAAAGTTGAGGTTTGCGGTCTTTTCGTACTCTTTTTGGCCAATCGTATGAATCGGAGGGGCGAGGATGGTGTGAACGGCCCACGGGGCGACGGTGCGGGGTGGAGGGGTGGTCCGGGTGAAGGGCAGCAGTCCGCGGAGGCAAAACAAAAACCGCTCCCCGGAAGAGGAGCGGTTAGTTGAGCTACCTGGATTCGAACCAAGAATAACAGGACCAGAATCTGTTGTGTTACCATTACACCATAGCTCAATGACGTTTTGGTGATGCAAAAGTAGAATTTTATTTTGCAACTACCAAGAAAAATCGAAAAAAATCGGGACTCTTTTCGCAGAGCCTCCGCAGGGCTGCTACGGCAAAACAAAAACCGCTCCCGGAAGAGGAGCGGTTAGTTGAGCTACCTGGATTCGAACCAAGAATAACAGGACCAGAATCTGTTGTGTTACCATTACACCATAGCTCAATGACGTTTTGGTGATGCAAAAGTAGAATTTTATTTCGCAACTACCAAGAAAAATCCGAAAAAAAATTCCTATATTTGTTTTTATCTCCGCGGAGAAAACCTGTTGAAACTTGAAACTTGCATTAAATCATTGAATTATGGGAATCAAACTCCGGCTTGTCGTCATGAATTTCCTCCAGTTCGCCGTCTGGGGCTCCTATCTGGTCTGCATCGGTAACTTCCTGGGCCGGGTAGGGCTGGGCGATTACATCTCCTGGTTTTATGTGGCCCAGGGTGTCGTGTCGATTTTCATGCCTGCCATCATCGGGGCCATCGCCGACAAATTCGTCGAGCCCCAGCGGCTGCTCGGCATTTCGCATCTGACGGCAGCCCTCTTCATGCTTCTGGCCGCCTGGTTCGGCTATCAGGCGACGGAGCTGACGCTCGCCGGTCTGCCGACCTCCGTCGGCCCGATTTTTACGGCCTACTGTCTGAGCGTGGCGTTCTACATGCCGACAATCGCCCTCTCGAATACGGTGGCCTTCTCGATTCTCAAGAGCCGCGGGTTTGATACCGTGAAGGATTTCCCGCCCATCCGCGTCTTCGGAACCGTCGGATTCATCGCCGCCATGTGGTTCGTCAATTTCGTCGGTTTTGGCGGTGCCGGTGTCCAGTCCGCAGCGGGCGAGGGTGCTCAGGGCCTCGTGCTGGCACCCATGGCTGCCCAGTTCACCTACATGCAGCTGATTGTCTGCGGAGCGCTGGGCCTCATCCTCGGACTCTACGCCTTTACGCTTCCCTCGTGTCCCATCGACCGTTCGGCCGCATCGGGTCACAAGACGCTTGCGCAGCGTCTCGGTCTCGACGCCTTCGTGCTCTTCAAACAGCGCAAGATGGCCCTCTTCTTCATCTTCTCGATGCTGCTGGGTGTTTCGCTGCAGATTACCAACGGCTATGCGACCCCCTACATCAACAGCTTCGCCGCCGCGTCCGAAAGCTGGTTTGCCGAGAATCCCACCCTGCTGGTTTCGGTTTCGCAGGTTTCCGAGGCGCTGTGTATCCTGCTCATTCCGTTCTGTCTCAAACGGTTCGGTATCAAGGCGGTCATGCTGATGGCCATGTTCGCGTGGGTGCTTCGCTTCGGCTTCTTCGGCATCGGAACGACCGAAACCACAATCGGCATCGTCCTGCTCTTCCTCTCGTGCATCGTCTACGGCGTGGCGTTCGACTTCTTCAACGTCTCGGGCGCCCTGTTCGTCGAGCAGGAGGCCGCCAAGCCCATGCAGGCCAGTGCCCAGGGGCTCTTCATGCTGATGACCAACGGCATCGGCGCCTCGGTCGGCACCTGGATTGCCGGCAACATTGTCTCCCATTACTGCGACTGGAACGGAGGCTTCCTGGTGGCGCGCGAAGGCGTCGCCGGCGGCTGGACCGCCACGTGGCTCATCTTTGCCACCTATGCACTGGTCGTGGCGCTGGTCTTCGCGCTGGTCTTCCGTTATCGGCATGACCCCCGTGCGGTCGGCAATGCGAAATAACCAATAAACGGAACCGGTCGGCGATGAATGTGGAAATCGGAACGGATTGCATCGGCTGTGGCCGTTGCGTGCGGGTCTGTCCTTCGGGAATTCTGGTGCAGCCGCTGCCCGGCGGACCCGCGGCTGTGGTGCGGCCCGAGCGCTGCATCGGTTGCGGCCATTGTGTGGCGGCGTGTCCCGTCTCGGCCGTGAGCCACGAGCTCTTCCCGGCGGGGACGGTGCTCCCGCTCGACCGTGGGGCGCTGCCGTCGCCCGACGAGGTCGCGATGCTGCTGCGTGCGCGCCGTTCGAACCGTGCGCTGACCGACCAACCCGTGCCCGACGAGGCACTGCGGCGGATTGTCGCTGCGGCAGACTGTGCACCGACGGCCACCAATGCCCGCGAACTGGGCTATACGCTGGTGACCGACCCGGCCGTGCTGCGGAGCGTCACGGAGTTTACCCTCGGCGTATTCGGCCGCGTGGTGCGGCTGCTTTCGAATCCGCTGGTGCATCCCTGGGTGCGTCTGTTCCTGCCCGATGCGGCGCGTTATCTTCCCGCTTTCCGGCGCATGCAGCGGGAGTATGCCGAGGGTCATGACCCCATTCTGCGGGGAGCGACGGCCCTGCTCGTCGTCCATGCGCCCCGCAAGAGCCGGTTTGCGGCCGAGGATGCCAATCTGGCCATCCAGAATGCCTCGCTGATGGCCGAATCGCTCGGTGTGAGTCAGATTTACATGGGCTTCGTGCTGGTGGCCGCCCGCCGCAGGCGGGGAGCGCTCGAGCGTCTGCTGGGGCTCGGCCCTGAGCGCACCGTCAGTGCGGCCATGGCCTTCGGAGTGCCGGCCTTCCATTTCGCGAAGATGCTCGTGCGGCCGGCATCGCCCCTCGAGCGTATCTGAAAAGGAGGTGCCCGGCCCTGCCTCTTGTGACGGAGGGCTGACGCGGGGCCCGGTCCGGCGGAGCGTGCCGGGCCAATCATCGATTGCGGGAATAGTTCCTGAAAGCAAAAAGCGGAAACCGTACAGGTTTCCGCTTTTCGTATGGTGTCGTATCGTATAGTATAGTTATAGTGTCGTGCCGCTTGGTGTCGAGTTGCTTGGCGCCGAGCCGCTGCCGCATGGCTCGCCCGTTCGGCCGAGGGTGTGTCATGACGCCCCGCGCATGTCCTGCCGCCGGGGTGGGGACGCACACTCTGTCAATACATGTTGTCGTAGCGGCTTTGGCTCTTGTCGTACTTGAGGTCCGAGAGCGAGGCGGCCTTCACGCCGATGTTGAAGCTCCAGCTGCGGTAGTATCCGAAGGGAATCCACGAGAAGGACATCTGCCAGCAGTGTAGGTCGCGCGTGATGGATACCGACGAGGTGGTGAGCTTGTTGTTGGCGATGTCGTAGCCGCCTTGGAACGTGACGCCCATCTTGGGGGTGATGTTGACGCTGCCGTTGAAGCCGATGGTCTGCGAGACGTTGGCCCGGTAGCCCTTGGGCGGGTAGTTGCCGTAGGAGACCGAATAGTTCACCGTATAGTTGAAGCCGAAGTTCCACGGCAGCGAGAAGTCGTAGTAACTCTGGGCCATGTACTGCCTGCGCAGCACGGGGTCCATCGTCCCGTAGGGGTCGAAGAAGGGGTTCATGTACTCGGGCGGGATGCTCGTGATGTCGTTGACGGCCGGTTGCGAGCGGTCGTCACGCGACTTGAACGTATAGCCGAACGACCAGCCCGTCGAGACGATGCGGCCCGGGAAGAAGAGCTTGTCGTAGCGTCGTCCCTCGGGTGTGACGCGGTAGGGGTCCAGTGTGGCCGAGAGGTTGATGCCGAAGTTGTTGAAGAGCGTCGTACGGAACGAGAGGCTGATGTTCGAGAGCTTCATCGAGTCGGCCAGGAAGTTGTACGAACCGCTCAGACGCAACTCGTCGATGAGCTTGATTTTCTTTACGCCCGAGGTGTCGCGCTTCGAGAGCACCTTCATCTCGAGGTTCTGCGAGAGCGAGAAGGTCATCGCCGCCTGCTGGCCCGAACTGGGGACGCCGTAGGCATTGACCGAATAGGGCGAGTAGGTGGTGAAGTTGCCCAGCGAGTCGGTCTGGCGCATGCGGTAGTAGCCGTAGCGCGGGTCGCCGAAGTTCGGGGCATAGGAGAAGCCGATGGAGGGGGTGAGCGTATGGCGGATGGCCTGGATTTTGCGGTCCTTGCGCTTCTTCGTAAAGTCGAACATGCCGTAGACGGTCGTCGAGGCCGAGACGCTCGCCGTGTAGTTGTAGAGGCGGTAGAATCCGTACTGGGGCGCCAGCGTGTCGGTGCGGTTGGTGACGGGGTTCCACTCGTACTCCTGCTTCTTGAAATACCACTTCTCCGTGTAGTTGAACGACGGCGAGATGTTGATGTAGTTGAATAGGTTGAACGACGCCGAGACGGGAATCGAGTGCTCGATGCCGTTCTTCATGTTGTCGAGCGTCTTGCTGGAGAAGAATTCCGATTCGGTGGTGGTCACCGAGTTAGTCATCTTGCCGGTGTACTGCATCGAGATTTTCTCGTACCAGCGCTCCTTGCCGATGCGCTCCTTGCGCTTGAAGGGGTAGATGCGCGAGACGTTGAAGACCAGCGTGGGCAGCGTGACCGAGAGCGTCTTGTTGCTCGAGTTCTGCGAGATGGCCATGTTGGCCGAGAGCGAGAAGGGGGTTCCGGCCCAGTTCTTCGAGTAGGAAATCGAGGAGTTGGTCTGCGTGGCCAGAATGTCGTTGAGGTTGGTGGCCGCATAGCGGTTGTAGCCGCTCGTGCGGAAGTTCACCGAGGCCGAGAAGGTCGAACCGGGGTTGGCCTTGGCGTCCTGCGAGTGGGTCCACTGGATGCTGAAGTCGCTGCTCTTGGCATAGTCGGGTTCGCCCTTTTCGCCGATTTTGTTGTTCGAGTACTGGATGTTGAAGCTGCCGCTGTACTTGTAACGCTTGATGTAGCGGGCGGCTGCCGAGGCCTCCCACGAGCCGAGCGTATAGAAGCCGCCCCGCAGCGCCAGGTCGGCGTGGTCGCCCAGCGTGAAGTAGTAGCCCATGTCACGTAGGTAGAAACCCTTGGTGGCCACCTCGCCGTAGGTGGGCATCAGAAGACCCGACTTCGGGCCGCTGCTGATGGGGAAGAACCCTTCGGGAATGCCCAGGAAATAGAGCGGCACGTCCTCCATCACCAGGTAGGCCGGACCGGTGACCACCTTCTTGCCGGGAATCACCTTCGCCTTGGTCATCGCCAGGTAGAAGTGGGGGTGGTCCGTATCCTCGCAGGTGGTGTATTTGCCGTTTTCGATGTTGATGGTGTTGTCGGGCATCTTCTTTACGCTGCCGCCTACCAGCCAGCCGTCGCCCTGCTGCGTGGCCACGCCCTTGATTTTGGCCTTCTTCGTGTCGATGTTGTAGACAATCGTATCCATCGTGTAGGATTCGCTGCCTTCCGCGAATTCGGGCTTGGTCACCACGGGCTCGCCCTCCAGCGTATCGGCCTTGCCGTAGGCGTAAATCAACTTGTTGTCCATGTTGATGCGCATGAAGTCGGCCTTGAGGTTGCTGTTCTGGTAGGTCACGTCGCCCTGGTTGTAGATGTAGACCAGCTTGTTGCGTACGTCGTAGACCAGCGAGTCGGTATTCTTGCCCGAAATCGGGTCGTCGAGGAATGCTCCGGCCGGCCGGGGTTTCTTGACCGTGTCGCGCCGCATCGTGTCGGCGGCGAGCGAATCCGTGGCAAGCGAGTCGGCCCGCATCTCCAGCGAATCGCTCTTCAGGGCGATGAGCGAATCGACCTGGGCCGAGAAGAGCGAATCCTTCTCCTGCTGGCTCAGGGCGTTGAAGGCGGC
>DGYMI06202__coassemble_953_pt1 | contig 63235 bp, 46 predicted proteins | sample DGYMI06202__metabat2_low_PE_006 | metagenome-assembled genome bin DGYMI06202 | reverse complement strand
CGGGCGGTGAAGCAAACGTTCAAGCGAGGCCGGCCCACAAGGTCTGACCTTTTTTTGTGCTCACCGGGGAACGGGGCGGCCACCGTGCACCTGCAGCAATTTTGGGGTCTGCCCTTGAATCGGCGGCACGCCGCCAACCGATGCAGACAACCACCCCAAACCCCTCCTTGACAGGAGGGGCTTTGAGAGGAGAGCCTTCCGGGCGGCGAAGCAAACGTTCAAGCGAGGCCGGCCCACAAGGGTCTGACCTTTTTTGTGCTCACCGGGGAACGGGGGGGGCCGACTGCGCGAACGCCCCCGCGAGGCATCTTTGCCGGGGCGGGAGGTGGAGCAGGTCGTCGGTCGGGGCGATGTGTGCCTCCTGCATGACTCGGTGTTCGGGAGTCGGGCGCTCTTTCTTTGTGGGTGCCGCCAGCGGGTGCTCCGACTCCTTGCGGGTATGGACTGCACCCAGCTTTGTCGGGAACGATAAGTTTGGGGGAGGGGGAAAATTTGCTGATTTCAGTGTAAAATGTTATCTTTATCTTTGCAACGCTGTTTCTATCAGCCTTGTAGGTGCGTATTGATTTGACATGTCACGATTATGAAGCGGATTTTCTATGTGGCGATGCTGCTGTTTGCGTTCGCAACGCTCAAGCTGAACGCGCAAAGTTTTATGGACCGGACACACTTCGAGTTCACGGCGGGGGCAGGAACCGAGGCCAAGGGAATTACGCCCATCGACTTTTCATTCAAGGCCCATGTGGAGTTTGTGGCGGTTTCATATCTGTTTGTCACCGTCGAGGACAACGTTTCGCTGTATAAGCATGATGACATCAAAACCTATTATAATGGCGTCAGTGTGGGTGGCGGCCTGGGCGTGAAGCTGCTTAACGGTCTGGAAAGCATCCATGCCCTTGATGTACGTGCGAAAGCGCTGGGCAGTGTGGGCAGCCCTGCCTGGAGAAGGAACTCGTATGACATATCGTTGGCCTGGTATATCCGGTCGGGAAGATTCTCGCCGATTGTTGAACTTGGCTATCGTTTTATCGATTCGCGCACGAAGGGTATCGGCAATTGCGGGCACGCCTTCCTCTCGATTGGATTCAGATACTGACGGCAGTTCTTCTGTCCGGTTGGACTCCGGAGAGGCATGTCCCTGCTCGCGATGGGACGGGATAGGGTCAGACTCACAAGGTCTGACCTTTTTTGTGTCTGCCGGGGAACGGGAGGTGACGGATATCGGCCGGATGCTGACGGATACTGACGGGCTGGAGCGGGTGCTGTTTGGAGCGAGGTCCGCTTTTTCTTCCTGACGGACAGCGGCAATGGCCCGATGCTGTTGCGCATTCCGGCAAGCGGTACGCGGCAATCTTCACCTGTTTCCGGTGGGAAACTCCCGCCGAGGCGGTTTCAGATTCGTATCTTTTTAATATCTTTGTCTTTTGCCGGCGGCAGTTTTACCGCCATCTGGGATTCGGAGATATGGGTGCATTTCTTTCGTCTGGAAACGATTTCGAACGCTTTGACCGCATCTACGAGGAGTATGCGGCCCGGATGGTTGTTTTTGCCCGTCGCTTTGTCGACGACCTGGTGGCCGAGGATGTCGTGCAGGATGTCTTCGTCCGCATCTGGCAGCAGGGGCGTTACCGCATGCCCGCCGGCGAACTGCGCTCGTATCTCTACCGCAGCGTGCTCAACGGATGCCGCAATGCCCTCCGTCACGGGCAGGTTGCCGACCGTTATCGTCGCTCGGCGCTCGGCGAACTGCGCATGAGCGAGTTGGAGTATGAGCTGCGTGTGCTCGACGAGCCGCATGACGAGCGTACCGAGGCCCTGCGCGCCTGCATCGAGCAGCTTCCCGAACGCTGCCGCGAGGTCTTCCTCCTGTCGTGGTTCGAGGAGCTGCGGAGCGACGAGATAGCCGCCCGCCTCGGAATATCGCGCCGTACGGTCGATGCCCAGCTCTACAAGGCGCTCCGTTTCCTGCGCGAAAAGTTGCTTGTGGTACCCGTTTCGGTCGCCGCTTTCCTCCTGCATCGCTTTTTTTCGTGAATTTTTTGTCGGACGCGTAGGTAATTCGGGCGCGACGGGTGTTCTCTAGGTAAAACTGCTACCGATGAAGGAACTTTCCGCCGAGCTGGAATCAGCTCTTGTCGCCTATATCGAGGACGACTGTACGCCGCAACAGGCCGATTTGTTGAAGGCCTGGGTCGGTGAGGACCCGGCACATGCGGAGTTCCTCTACGGCATGAAACACCTCTATGCCGAACGCCGCGCCTGCTCGCAGCAGGCGCATGTCGATGTCGCCGCCATGCGGCGCCGGTTGCTCGAACGTGCCGAATTCACCGGGATGCATGCTGCGACCCCCCCCCGCACTTCAGGACGTAAACTTCTGTGGAATAAGGTGATGCGTGGCGTCGGAGTCGCCATGTCGGCAGCAGCCATGCTCGCCGTGGGACTCTTCATCGGGCGCGGATTCGACCGTTATGCCACCTCCGACAGCTACAACACAATCCGTGTCGACGCCGGAAGCAAGTCGCAGCTGGTGCTCGCCGACGGTACGCGCGTGACGATGAAGGCCTCGTCGAGCCTGCGCTATCCCGCCTCGTTCGATTCGGAGCTGCGCGAGGTGTGGCTCGACGGCGAGGCCTACTTCGATGTCGAACACGACGCCGAACACCCCTTCATCGTCCATTCGCGCCATCAGTCGGTCCGCGTACTCGGCACGACCTTCAACGTGCAGGCCTACTCCAACGAGGAGGTCAACACCGTGACGCTGCTCAGCGGCGCCGTGGGACTCGACCTGCTTGATACCGAGGGCCGTCTGCTCCGCACGCTCCGCCTCCATCCCAACGAACAGTGCCGCTACGATACGAAGGACGGCAGCTACGAACTCTCGGAGCTCGATGCCTACGAACGCCAGTGCTCGTGGGCCGACGGTGCCTATCGGTTCCGCGACCAGAGCCTCGAGCAGATTGCGGCGCGGCTCCAGAACTACTACGGCGTGAAAATCATCCTGGCCGACGACCGCGTCGGCAGCATCCGCTATACGGGCAGCTTCTCGCTTACGGAGCGGCTCGACGAAGTATTCTCGATTCTGAACCACGACGGCCGTCTCAGCATCGAACGCGAGGGCCAGACCTACCGAATCCGGAAAAAGTAAGCTTGCAGCCAAACCGCCCAAAACTGAAAACTACGATAGCAATTTGTTGAACCTTAATAACTTTCCTGCCTATGCGCCATTGACCGACGAGTCGATTACCCCCCCCTTGGTATAAAAAAAGAAGGAGCCGGACATGCTGCGAACATTTCCCCGGCTCCGGATTCACTCAATTTTCGTTCACAACCGCAAGCACCACACCTACGGCGCCTTGTGTCTTGTGGCATAAACTACTCATTTTAGAGCTGTTAAATTTATGAAAAAAAATCTGAATCTTGTCGTTCTGACACTGCTTTTCGTGTTGTCGGGCGGCATTATGACGGTTTCGGCGCAGACCGATGCCCTGTCGCGGCGGGTCAGCGTCTCTGTGGACGGCGGTACGCTCGACGACGCCGTCGTGCAGATTGAGAAACAGACGTCATTGATGTTCTTCTACAAGACGCAGGACATCGACCCCAACCACCGCGTGACGCTCCATGCCCAGCAGGAGCCCCTGTCGACCGTGCTCGACCGTCTGGTCGAGGGGACGAAACTCGGTTGGGAACTCTCCGGGAATCACATCATGCTGACGCTCAAGAGCGTTGACGACCAGCCCCGCATGGTGAAGGGCCGCGTGACCGACAAGGCCGGCGTCCCGGTCATCGGCGCTACGGTCATCGTCAAGGGTACCACCATCGGTGCGAGCACCGGTGCCGACGGCTCCTATGCGCTTCAGGTGCCGGCTCCGGCAGCCAATGCCGTGCTGCTGGTCAGCTACCTGGGCTATGACGACGCCGAGGCGACCGTGGGTACGCGTACGACCATCGACGTCACGCTGGCCGAATCGTCGCTCAACGTCGACGCGGTCGTGGTGACGGCCCTCGGCATCAAGCGTTCGGAGAAGGCGCTGTCGTACAACGTGCAGCAGATTTCGTCGGACGACATCATCGGCAACAAGGACGTCAACTTCGTCAATGCGCTCAACGGCAAGGTGGCCGGTGTCAACATCAACGCTTCGTCGTCGGGCGTCGGCGGCGCCTCGAAGGTAGTCATGCGTGGTACGAAGGGTATCGACCAGTCGTCGAACGCACTCTACGTCATCGACGGTGTGCCGATGTACAACCTCAGCGGCGAGGGCGGTACGGAGTTCGACTCGGCCGGTACGTCGGAGGCCGTGGCCGACATCAACCCCGAGGATATCGAGTCGGTGTCGGTGCTGACGGGTGCCGCCGCCGCGGCCCTCTACGGTAGCTACGCCTCGAACGGCGCCATCGTCATCACCACCAAGAAGGGCCTCGCGGGCCGCACCACCGTGACGGTGACGAGCAACACCGAGGTGCTTTCGCCCTTCGTGATGCCCAAATTCCAGAACCGCTACGGCACGGGCAACCTCTACGCTTCGGAGGGCCAGACGCTCATGAGCTGGGGCAGCCTGCTTCATCCTCAGGACCGTACGGGCTACTCGCCCTCGTCGGACTACTTCCAGACGGGCGTCATCGGCACCGAGACCGTCTCGCTCTCGACCGGTACGGACCACAACCAGACCTACCTCTCGGCTTCGGCCGTCAACTCGCGCGGTATCGTGCCCAACAACGGTTACGACCGTTACAACTTCACGGCGCGCAACACCACCTCGCTGCTCAAGGACCGCATGACCATCGACCTGAGCGCCTCCTACATCATGCAGAGCGACTGCAACATGATTAACCAGGGTACCTATGCCAACCCGTTGGTTTCGGCCTACCTCTTCCCGCGCGGCAACGACTGGAACCGCGTGCGGATGTTCGAGCGCTACGACCCCGAACGCAACATCTACGTGCAAGACTGGGACGAGTGGATTGGTGCGGGCAACCTTACGATGCAGAACCCCTACTGGATTAACTACCGCAACCTGCGCGAGAACGACCGCCGTCGTTACATGCTCAGCGCCAACATCTCCTACCAGATTCTCGACTGGCTCTCGGTTTCGGGCCGCATCCGCATCGACAACGCGGTGAACAACTACACCGAGAAGTTCTACGCCACCTCGAACTCGACGCTCATCGAGGGTTCGAGCAACGGTCTGTACGGCATCACCAAGACCGAGGACCAGCAGACCTACGGCGACGTGCTGCTGAACATCAACAAGACCTTCGGCGAGGACTGGTCGCTGCAGGCCAACGTCGGTGCCATCATCTCGGACATCCGCCAGGATTCGTTCAAGAACCGCGGCCCCATCATGGAGTCGGGTATCGCCAACCTCTTCAACGTCTTCCAGCTCGACGACACGCGCGTGCGCCGCGAGCAGGCCGGCTGGCGCGAGCAGTACCAGTCGCTGTTCGCCTCGGCCGAAATCGGCTACAAGGGTACCTACTACCTCACGCTGACGGGCCGCAACGACTGGCCTTCGCAGCTGGCGGGTCCCCAGTCGGTCAAGTCCTCGTTCTTCTATCCGTCGGTGGGTGCCTCGGTTGTGCTCTCGCAGCTGATTCCCAATATGCCCGAGAACCTTTCGTATGTCAAGCTGCGCGGTTCGTGGGCCTCGGTGGGTATGCCCTTTGCACGTTTCCTGGCCAACCCCGTCTATGTGTGGGACCCCGACAACAAGGTGTGGAAGACCGAGACCAACTACCCGTTCTACGACCTGAAGCCCGAGCGTACCGATTCGTGGGAGGTGGGTCTGACGATGCGCTTCCTCAAGCACTTCAACCTCGACGTGTCGTACTACAACACGAAGACCTACAACCAGACCTTCGACCCGCAGATTTCCGTATCGTCGGGTTACTCGACCCTCTACGTGCAGACGGGTTCGGTGCGTAACCGCGGTGTCGAGCTGGCGCTGGGCTACAGCAACAAGTGGGGCAAGTTCTCGTGGGACTCGAACTTCACCTTCAGCGCCAACCAGAACCGCATCCTCGAACTGGTCGACAACTACCGCCACCCCGAGACGGGTCAGCTCATCACCAAGGACCGGCTCGACGTGGGCGGCCTGAACCAGGCGCACTTCATCCTCAAGAAGGGCGGTTCGCTGGGTGACCTCTACTCGATTATCGACCTCAAGCGCGACGCCAACGGCCACATCTACGTCGACGAGAACGACCAGATTTACACCGTTTCCGACAACCTTGACGACATCAAGCTGGGTTCGGTCTTCCCCAAGGCCAACATGGCATGGCGCAACGACTTCAGCGTCGGCAACTTCCGCTTCGGCTTCATGGTTTCGGCCCGCATCGGCGGCATCGTCTACTCGGCTACGCAGGCCCAGCTGGACTACTACGGCGTATCGGAGGCCTCGGCCGCAGCGCGTGACGCGGGCGGCGTGCGCATCAACGGCGGCTCGCTCATCCCGGCCTACAACTGGTACGAGGTGGTGGGCGGCAAGAACATCCCGCAGTACTACACCTACTCGGCGACCAACGTCCGCCTGCAGGAGGCCTCCATCGGCTACACCATCCCGCGCAAGAAGCTGGGCGACGTCTGCGAAATCACCCTTTCGCTCGTGGGCCGCAACCTGTGGATGCTCTACTGCAAGGCTCCGTTCGACCCCGAGGCCGTGGCCACGACGGGCAACTACTACCAGGGCATCGACTACTTCATGATGCCTTCGACGCGCAACATCGGTTTCAACCTCCGGCTTAAATTCTAAAACGTCATGAACAAGAACAAGATATCCATCCGCAAGGCCCTCTGCCTGCTGGCCCTCGCGCCCGCGGCTCTGCTCAGCGCCTGCACGGGCAGCTTCGAAGATATCAATACCGACCCCTATGCCGCCGGCAAGGACGACATGAGCAATGACAACTACATCGTCTCGTCGATTCTGACCGGTATGCAGGGATGGGTCATTCCGCTCGATGTCAACACGCACCAGTTCACCGACATCGTGCTGGGCGGCGCCCTGGGCGGCTATACGGCCGACTCGAACCCGGGTCTGTCGACGCGTATCGCCATCTTCAACCCGACCAACGACTGGACGCGCGTGATGCTCATCCGCGTGATTCCCGAAATCTATACGGCCTACAACAAGCTGAAGGTCAATTCGAACGACGAGGTGGCCCTCGCGCTGGCCAGCGTCATCCGCGTTTCGGCCGTGCACCGCGTGACCGACACCTACGGCCCGATTCCCTATTCGCAGATTGGAGCCGACGACGCCCTCACCTCGCCCTACGACTCGCAGGAGCAGGTCTACAACCAGCTCTTCACGGAGCTCAATGCGGCGCTCGAGGTGCTGCGTGCCCATTCGGCCGAGAGCATCAAGGCCACGTCGGACAAAATCTACTCGGGCAACCTCTCGAAGTGGGTGCGCTACGCCAACTCGCTCAAGCTGCGCATGGCCATGCGTCTGAGCTACGTGGCTCCGGCTCTGGCCGAGCAGTACGTGCGCGAGGCGCTGGCCGAGGATGCCGGCGGCGTCATCGAGTCGAATGCCGACAACGCCCAGATTCCGACCCAGAACAACCCCTTCCGCGTGGTCATGTATGACTACAACGGCGGTGACTCGCGCGTCTCGGCCGACATCACCTCCTACATGAACGGCTACAAGGACCCGCGCCGTGCGAAGTACTTCACCGAGTCGACCTTCACGGGCGGCATCCAGAACGGCTACATCGGCCTGCGCTCGGGCATCAGCATCCCCACGCAGTCGCTCCTCTATTCGAACATGGTGGTCGACTACACCACGCCGCTCATGTGGATGAACGCCGCCGAGGTGGCCTTCCTCAAGGCCGAGGCTGCACTGCGCGGCTGGTACGGCTCGACGGCCGATGCCCGGACCTGCTACGAAGAGGGCGTGCGCCTCTCGTTCGAGCAGTGGGGCGTCTCGGCCGATTACGACGCCTACATCGCCGATGCGACGTCGCTTCCCGCCTCCTATGTCGACCCGCTGGGCAAGGAGAGCAATACGGGTGAGACGAGCTCCGTGACCATCAAGTGGGACGAGCGCGGCAACTTCGAGACCAACCTCGAGCAGATTATCACCCAGAAGTGGCTGGCCATCTATCCCGAAGGATTCGAGGCATGGTGCGAGTTCCGCCGTACGGGCTACCCGCTGCTGATGCCGGCGACGAACAACCGCAGCGGCGGTGTGATTCCCCAGGGCGGCTATGCCAACCGCATGCCCTATCCGGTCGAGGAGTACCAGGAGAACAACGAGCACATCAACGAAGCAATCACGCTGCTCGGCGGTCCCGACAACATGGCGACCCGTCTGTGGTGGGACTGCAAGGTCAAATAACCCTTCATCCATTGTCAAGTCATGAAAGGAATCATCAAAAACATATTTTGCGGTGCAGCGATGCTTGCGGGAACGCTTGCGGGCGTCTCGTGCAGCGACTGGACCGAGAACGAGAAAATCGCGGTCAAGGACCCGGTTTTCGGGGAGTCGGACCCCGAACTCTACGCCCGCTATCTGGAGTCGCTGCGCACCTACAAGGCCGGTGACCATCAGCGTACCTTCGTCTGGTTCGACAACAGCAACAAGCAGCCGGCCAGCCGCGGCGGCTTCTTCTCGGACGTGCCCGACAGCGTCGACGTGGTGGCACTCAAGGCCGAAGGCCGTCTGACGAAGAGCGAACTGGAACAGGTCGCCGCGCTTCACGAGAAGGGTACGGCTGTCATCGCCGCCTTTGACTGCATGGCCGTACTGGCCGCCGAAGGTGAAGAGGGAGTCGATGCTGCGACCCGTCTTGAAAATGCGCTTGCGGCGCGCATCGCCGAACTGGAGGCCGATGCACTGGACGGTCTGACGCTCCGCTACGAGCCGACCGACATCACCTTCGCTACCGACGAGGAGCGTACGGCGCAGCTGGCGCTCGACGCCGTGGTCGGTTCGGCGCTCAAGGAGCTGCGCGAGCGTCATCCCGAATATCTCCTCATGTTCGAGGGAACTCCGCAGTACTGCTCCGACCAGGAGACGGTTGGTCTCTGCGATTATCTGGTGGTCCGCTGCCTCGATGCAGAGTCGGTCTATGACTTCGGTACCCGAGCCCGCCGTATGAGCAGTGTTCCGACCATCCCCACCGACCGCTTCGTATGGCTCGTCTCGGCCGTTCCTCCCGCCTCGACCGACAATACGGGCTACCTGAGCGACGCCTCGGGTGCCTCGGTGCGCGCCATCGGTGCGCTGGCCGAGTGGTTGCTCCTTCCCGCAGAGTTCGGCAAGGCCGGTCTGGGCATCATGGACGTGCAGTACGACTACTACAACTCGTCGATGATTTACCGCTATACGAAGGAGGCCATCGACATGCTCAACCCCTCCCCTAAAAACTAAAAGGCCATGAAAAGATTCCATACAGTTCTTCTGGCAGCCGGTGCGGTGCTTCTCGCGCTTGCGGGCTGCAACAAGAAACCTGCTCCCTACGGGGATTTCGACAACAAGGTCTACATCGACCAGAATACGAACGTGACGACGATGCTCGTCAAGCAGTCGTCCACCGATGCCGAGCATTCGTTCCATGCGGCGACGCCCAAACCCGTCGAGGGCGAGGTGAAACTGCTCTTCGAGGCCGACGAGTCGCTCGTGGCCGACTACAACCGCCTTTTCGGCGATGAGGCCGCCATGCTGCCCGCATCGTACTACAGCATCGAGAACGCCGAGACCTCCATCGCCGCGGGTTCGACCCGTTCGGCCGACGTGACGGTCCGTTTCCGGGAGCTCGGGACGCTCGACACCGAGTCGCTCCACGTGCTGCCCGTCACGATGCGTTCGGCCGAGGGCATCGCCATGCTCGAGAGCGCCCGCACCATCTATTACGTGCTGCGCGGCGCCGCCATCATCAACGTGGTGGCCGACCTCGAGGAGAGCAACTACATCACCTTCGAGAAGGTGCTCGACGGACAGAGCGCTTCGTGCGCCGTGCTCAACGACATGCAGGCCGTCACGATGGAGGCGCTCGTCCGCTGCAGCGACTATGTGCTCGAACCGGGTATCAAGAGTGTGATGGGCATCGAGGGGCACTGCCTGATTCGAATCAGCGACAACGGTCTCGACCCCAACCAGCTTCAGGTGGTCATGCCGACCTCGTGGGGCGTTACGACCAATCTGACGAATGCGGCTACCTGTGCCATTCCCGCCAACGAGTGGGTGCATATTGCCGTGACGTGCGATGTGGCCGCAGGCCGTGCGGTGGTTTACCTCAACGGTGAGGTTGCCCTCGACCAGAGCGGCAACTCCTTCTCGCCCATCAGCCTGGGCAAACCCAAGAGCGATTCGCAGGGCAAGAACCACTACTTCAACATCGGCTACTCCTACACCTCGGGCCGCGAGCTTCACGGTGAGGTCTGCGAGGTACGCGTCTGGAACGTCGTGCGCACGCAGGAGGAGATTGCCTCGAACGTCTATGAGGTCGACCCGGCCAGCGAGGGCCTGGTTGCCTACTGGAAGTGCGACGAGGGCGCGGGCGACACCATCCGCGACCATACGGGCAACGGCAACAACGGTACGGCGAACAGCGCCCTGAAGTGGAATTCGGTGTCGCTGCCCGAAAGCTCGACCGAGGCCAACTAATCACTGATTCAAAAACAAGAAATCGCTATGAACTACATGAAAAATATGCGATGGGGACTCCTTGCGGGCATCGGGGCGCTGGCGCTGGTGTCGTGCGCCGAGGATGACATCATCCCCAACGGAATCGACGATGGGCGCATGGAGCCCGTCGGGGAGTGTTTCTGCACGGTCTACAATCCCACGGGTGCCGCCGGGGCCAAACTGCAGCTCCGTACCGAACCCGTCTCGGGTGAGGTACAGGTTGGGCTGAGCTCGGCTGCTGGCCAGGCCGTCGACCTCAAGCTGGTCTACGACGAGACAGTGCTCGAGGCCTACAATACGGCCAATGCCACCTCGTTCGAGGCGGTGCCTGCCTCGGCTGTCGAGCTGGAGGCCGATGGCGCGCTGCTCATCGGTCCCAAGAGCACGAAGTCGGAACTGTTGCGCGTCAGCGTGAAGCCCGACGAGTCGATGGTCGAAGGACAGAGCTACGGCCTGCCGCTGCGACTGACCTCTTCGACCGAAGGGGTTTCGGTCTCGGAGAGCGAGAACACCTACATCTTCTGGGTGCAGGTGCTCGGCGAGCGACCCTCGACCCAGAAGGATACGGGCTTCATCACCGTCTGCTACGTCGAGGTGAACGACAACAACCCGCTCAACGCCCTTGAATGGAGCTGCAAGAAGAGCGGCAAGCAACTCTTCGACATCGTCAACATCTTTGCCGCCAACATCAACTGGATTGAGGAAGAGAAGCGTGTGGGTGTTGTGCTCAACCCCAACGTGCGCCACATCCTCGACAACCGCGACAAGTACATCAAGCCGCTCCAGGATGCCGGCATGCGTGTCAGTCTGACGATTCTGGGCAATGGCGACGGTTCCGGCGTGGCCAACCTCTCGGATGAAGCAGCACGCCAGTTCGCCCAGGAGCTGAAGGCGATTGTCGAGACCTACGGACTCGACGGCGTCGACTTCGACGACGAGTACTCGAAGTATGAGGAGCATCTCTCGTCGCTCTGGCCCGGATGCGTGCAATATGGCCCCGAGCCCTATGCGCGCCTGCTCTACGAGGTAAAGATGGCGATGCCCGACAAACTGGTGCAGCTCTATCAGATTGGCCAGGCCAACTACGGTTTCAAGTCGGCCATCGAGGGTGTCCGTCCGGGCGATTTCATCGACTACGCTTATGTCGACTACGACGTGCTGGCTGCTCCCTATCATCTTGGCCTTTCGCGCAAGCAGTGGGGTGAGGCCTCACTCAACATGACCTATGAGGGCGAGTCGAATCCCGCTAACTTGCAGGCCAACCGCCGCAATGGCAATGGTGTGCAGATGGTCTACAACCTCAAGCCCGGCGATGTGCAGAAGACGCCGCTGGGCGACGTGGCCAAGTATATCTACGACGACGAGGCCGTATGGTCGGGCGTGCGTCACGAGAAGGACTGGAAATAACCGGAAGACTCCGCAATAGCAACAAATACGAAACGAATCGCACTATGAAAAAGATATTTTGGATGTTCGTCGCCGCCATGGCCTGGACCGGATGCAGCGACGACAACGGAGCCGAGACTCCGGTTCCTTCCGATACGCTCGAGCTTTCGGTCGAGACGCTTGCGTTCGATGCCGACGGCGGTGTGCTGGAGGGAGGTAACGAGGTGACCGTCACCAGCAGCGGCGAGTGGCGCCTGGGCGGTCGTCAGCTGTGGTGCCAGCCCTCGAGCGAGCAGGGCGTGAGCGGCCAGACGGTGACCTTCACCGTCGAACCCAATACCGAAGTGCAGATGCGCGAAGAGACCTTCACCTTCATGTGTGGCGGCGAGGAGCGCCGTCTGGTGGTGACGCAGGAGGCCGCCTCGGAGTTCGAGCTCAACGGCGACAGCTTCGAACTGGCAGCCGAAGGGGGCGAGTTCAAGTTGCGTCTCGAGTCGTCGAGCGACACCTCGTGGCGCTTTGACGGCGAGGTCGACTGGATTCATCAGGTCGAGACCCGCGCATCGCTGTCGTTCTTCTACTTTGAGGCCGATGCCAATACGACGGGCAACCGCCGCGAGGCGCGGATTGTCGTCTCGAACGCCGAGGGCGACGAGCGCACGGTGACGGTGCTTCAGGAGCGCAATCTGGTGCTCGAGGCGACCGAGACGTCGTTCGAGGTTCCGGTCGAGGGTGCCGAAATCCGTGTGCACGTGCGCAGCAACCTGACGTTCCGCGTCGAGCCGTCGGTCGAGTGGATTGTCCTCCAGACAACGCCCGTCCTGTCCGACGAACTGCACGAGCAGGAGCTCGTCTTCACGGTCGAGCCCACCGAGGAGCTGTTCCGTTCGGGCATCATCAGCATCACGACCGACGATGAGACAATCGGCGCCGAAATCTCCGTCGTGCAGGGTGAGCGTCCCCAGGGCATCGAATTCCCCGACGCCAAGTTCCGCGATATTCTGGTCAAGGCCGGCTACATCACGGTGCTCGACGGAACGGAGTGCCTGCTTACCGAAACGGGTGAGGCTGCAACCCAGCTGCCCGACCTTTATCAGAAGGGCATCACTTCGCTTAAGGGTATCGAGGCCTTCAAGAACCTCACGACGCTGGCACCCAACGGTATTGGCAAGAATCCCATACAGGAGCTTGACTTGAGTGGCAATCCCAAACTGACTGATATTACCTGGTATAGCTCATTCAGCGGCTGGCGCTCGTTTATCTCGCCGGCTCCGCTTGAGGTCATCAATATCGGTGACGCGCCGATTACCGAGGGACGTGTCATATTCGAAGGCCTCTATTGCTCGCCCACTTATTCAGCATCGCTTACCATTTCGGGTTCTACGGTCAAGATTATCGAGTTCTCGGCAAGTGCCTCTTCTTACGACAGGGCCGAGTGGCTTGATATCACGGGGTGTCCCAACATCCAGAGCATTACGTTGGACAGTTACTATATCAAGACGCTTTACGTAACTGCCGAGCAGAAGAGTGCTATCGATGGTGGTAGTATTGTCATTACGGACCGGAATTACTACCAGAATCTCAAGATTGAGGTCCGTTAGTCTGGTTTCGCTTTCCGGAGCACCAGCGCTCCGGAGGTGAATCCTCACGGCAAACCATCTGCCGGTCAACCGACCGGTCCGGCCGGAAGGGGGCCGCGATTCATCGAATCGCGGCCCCCTTTGCCGTTTGCGGCGTCGGCCAACCCGTCGGATCGTGCGTGCCGGTTCGGCGCCGGGGCGGGTTCGGAACGGTCCCCGCCCGCTTTTGCCGCCCGCCCGGTTGCGGAGCGGAACCCGTGTCCGCCCTTCGGCCCGGGGCGGTCCCGCAACCGACCTTGTCCTGTCCTGTTTTGCGACCCTGTTTTGCGACCCGGTTTTGCAGTCCGGATACCGGCCTGTCGCGGCCCGGGAATTTGGAAAAGCCTCTGGAAAATCGTATCTTGGAGCGTAAAACAAAGACCGGCATTGGGCCAGCCCCTCCTCCAAAACAAGCAGTCCCTATGAAACCTCGCCTCCTGTTCCCGGCCGTTGCGGCCGTTGCCTCGCTTGCCGCCTGCGACCGTGCGGCAACGCCCGACCATGTCAATTTCATCCTCATCAACCTCGACGATGCCGGCAACGGCGACTTCTCCTTTTCGGGAGCGGCGGGCTACACCACGCCCAACATCGACCGCCTGGTGAGCGAGGGGATGCGCTACACACACTTCTACGCCGTGCAGCCCATCAGCGGGGCGTCGCGTGCCGGCCTGCTCACGGGATGCTATCCCAACCGCATCGGCTTTGCCCATGCGCCCGGTCCCGGGTGCCCCTACGGAATCGCCGACGACGAGGAGACGATTGCCGAGGTGCTTCGCAAGCGCGATTATGCCACGGCGATTTTCGGCAAGTGGCATCTGGGCGATGCCGGGAAGTTCCTGCCCCTCCAGCACGGGTTCGACGAGTGGTACGGCCTTCCCTATTCGAACGACATGTGGCCCTACCACCCCAAATGGGAGTTCCCCGACCTGCCGACCTACGAGGGCAACCGCATCGTGGGCTACAACCTCGACCAGTCGAACCTTACGGCCGAATATACCGAACGGAGCGTGCGGTTCATCCGCGCAAACCGCGACCGTCCCTTCTTCCTCTACCTGGCCCATTCGATGCCCCATGTGCCGCTGGCCGTCTCGGAGCGTTTCCGCGGCCGGAGCGGGGCGGGGCTCTACGGCGATGTGATGATGGAGCTCGACTGGAGTGTGGGCGAGGTGATGCGGACGCTCCGCGAGGAGGGGCTCGACCGGAATACGCTGGTGGTCTTCACCTCGGACAACGGCCCGTGGATTGCCTACGGCAACCATGCCGGCTCGACGGGCGGGCTGCGCGAGGCCAAGGCGACAACCTTCGAAGGGGGCCTGCGCGTGCCGATGGTGGCCTGGTGGAAGGGGACGGTCCCCGCAGGTACGGTCTGCAACCGGCTCACCTCGAACATCGACCTGCTGCCGACCTTCGCCCAAATCGCCGGTGCGCCCCTGCCGCCGCTCGAAATCGACGGCGTGAGCCTGTTGCCGCTGCTGCGCGACCCCCAGGCAGCTCCGGTGCGTGACGCCCTGGCGCTCTACTACCAGGAAAACAGCCTCGAGGCGGTGACCGACGGCCTCTACAAGCTCGTCTTCCCGCACGACTATCTGGCCTACGGCATGCCCGGCAACGACGGACAGCCGGGCGAGATGGTTCCCCGCCGGGTCGAACGGGCCGAACTCTATGACCTGCGCCGCGACCCGGGCGAACGCTACGACGTTGCTGCGCAGCATCCTGAGGTGGTGGCACGGCTCGATTCCGTGGCCCGGCACTACCGCGCCGTGCTGGGCGACGACCTGACGGGCGCCCCCGGCAGCGGACGGCGCAAGCCCGGGTCGAGGTAGCGGGGCGGATTGTGCGAAACGGTAAACGGCGGGGGAGGAATATTCGATTCCTCCCCCCGTCGTGCGTTGTGCCGTCGCCCCCTCCGGCATGGGCGGTGTCTCATTCCCGCCGCGCCGGCCCCGCTCCGGACAGTCGCATGCGGCACGGCCGCGCCTCGTGGCATTCGCGCTTCGTGCGCGCCGCCGGCCGGCGTCAGTTTCCTCCGGTCGGCTCGTCCGTACGGATGCCGGCCTCCGACGCGGGGTTCCATGCCTTGCCGGCACTCGCGGCGGGGGCGGCATCCCGCGGCAGGGGAGCGGCGCTCCCCTTTTCGCTCATCCGGTAGGCCGACGGCGTGATGCCCATGATGCGGGTGAACAGACGCGAGAAGTAGGCCGGGTCGTCGAATCCGAGCATCTGTGCAATCTCTCTGATTTTCAAGTCCGAAAGCTCGATGTACTGACAGGCGCGCTGGATTTTCAGCTTCAGCAGGTAGCCGATGGGCGACATGCCCGTCTCGCGCTGGAAGAGCATCGAAAAGTGCGAGGGCGAGTAACGGAAATGCGCGGCCAGCTCCTCGAGCGAGGGCCGGTGGCCGATGTGCTCCTCCATGTAGCGGATGACCTGCCCCGAGAAGGAGAGCCCGTGGTCCGTCCGGCTGCGCGTCGAATCGTAGGGCTCCGCATAGAGGAACGAGGCGAGCAGGTGGTGCAGGCAGGCCGACGTGTAGCGCATGTAGTCGATGGTGTAGGCGAGCGAGAAGCTCTGGTAAAGCTCCTCGAAGAGGTTCAGCCGCTCCTGGATGCGCGACTCGCTGCCGGGCTGGATGTCGCGCGGTGCATGCCCGTCGGGGCAGTAGCAGCGGCAGTCCCGGCCCTTGAAGTGGAGCCAATAGATTGTCCAAGGATTCTCGTTGTCGGCTCCCAGCTCATAGGGGACCTCGGGCGGAAGAACGGCATACTGGTTCTTGCGGAGCGGGTAGCGGCGCCCGTCGATGCGGTACCACCCCTCGCCTTCGGTGCAGTAGAGCAGCATGGCGTAGTCGCATCCCTGTTGCTTAAGGACGTAGTGGTACTTCACACGGGGGAAGTAGCCGATTTTCCGCAGATAGAGATTCCCGACGAGCGGGTCGGCGGCGTATGCGTCGAGCAGCGTGTCGGGCAGCGAGACGAAGCGTTCGTCCTTGAATCCCTCCTTGATTCTGAGCATGGCGTCAAATCGTGAAATAGTGCAAGTAAATCGGAATAAAGGTAATGAATCTTTCCGATATTTAGCGCTATTTTTGTCTATCGGAGCTTCGCGCCGGGCTCCGTGCGGGCGAATTTGTCCCGGCGAGGGGGAAGGACAGCGCCGCAAGTCAGCGTCCCGGCGTCGAATGCATGGTGTCGGGCCGAACCCGGCAGAGAAGGAGCTGGCGTGGCAAATCCGCAGCGACCGTTCGCTGCAGCAGGTCGACAGCATGGCCCGCGCGGTCATCCGCCAGGGGCTGACGGCCGGAAGCGGATACTCCCAGGTCTGGATACGCGACCTGAATACCTTCATCGAGGTGGCCTGCGAGGAGATGGAGCCCGCCGTGCTGCGCGAGGCCATCCTGCTCTTCTTCGCGCTGCAGCAGCCCAACGGCGAGATGATTGACGGCTACGTGCTCAAACCCGACTTCACGTGGGAGGACGACTCGCCCTACTATTCCGATGCGGCGCCCGACCATGTGGCCTTCAAGAATACGGTCGAGACCGACCAGGAGAGCTCGCTCATCCAGACCGTCGGCAAGTATGTCCGGGCGACGGGCGACCGCTCGATTCTCGACGAGGTCGTCGCCGGCCGCAGCGTGCGGCAGCGCATGGACGAGATGGTCGACTACCTGCTCCGCGAACGCTACGACGAGACCCACGGGCTGCTCTTCGGCGCCATGACGGCCGACTGGGGCGATGTCCAGCCCTACGACGACTTCGGCTGCGACATGAACGAGAAGTCCTTCCCGGCCATCGACATCTACGACAATGCGATGTTCCTGCTGGCGCTCGACTGGCTCGCGGAGCTGGCCGACGACGATGCGCGGCGGGAGCACTGGGTCGCGATGCACGACCGCGTGGCGGAGCAAGCCCGCCGCCATCTGTGGGACGTCGGGCGCCGGAAGTTCATTCCGCATATCTACCTCGGGGCGCGCCCGCCCATGCCCGAAGGGTTCGACGAGAACCAAATCCACTTCCATGGCGGCACGGCCGTCGCCATCGAGGCGGGGCTGCTCACGCCTGCCGAAATCGAGGAGGTCAATGCCCGGATGGTCGAGAACGTCCGTCTGTCGGGCATGCCGAGCATCGGCCTGACGCTCTATCCGACCTATCCCGAAGGGATGTTCGCGGGCGGCATGTCGAAACCCTATGTCTACCAGAACGGCGGCGACTGGACCTGGTTCGGCGGCCGCATGATTCAGCAGCTCATCGCCCACGGGATGGTTGCCGAGGCCTACGACGAGGTGCGGCCGATGATTGACCGCGTGATTGCCAACGGCGGATTCTTCGAGTGGTACGGCATGGGCGGAGTCCCGAGCGGCAGCGGCCACTTCAAGGGTTCGGCCGGCGTGCTGGCCAAGGCCATCGGCATGTTCGACGCCTGGGCCGACGAGCGGCTCGACCGGTAGCGGAGCCTCGAGCCGGGCCCGGTTTCGCCGTGACGCATGGGGCGGAACCGTTGTGTTGACGGGTGCGGAACTGCTGTGACGAAGGAGGCGGTGCCGTTGAGACGAAGGAGGCGGAACGGGCCCGACAATCGGGGCTTCTTCCCGAAATTTTGTTAACTTTGTGCATGGAGCGTTCCGTGTGAAGATTCCGCTCCGGGATTTGCGTGCCGCCGTCAGCGGCCGCCGCCCGAGAACTGCCCGGGAGCTGCGGCGAAGCCTTGCGTTCCTGCCGGGGCGGGGCTCGGCGTCTGCGGAGCGCGCCGGCGAACCAACCTCCAACCGAACGTGAACATGAAGCCCAAGCACCTCCTCCCGTCGTTGTGCGCTGCCGGAGCGGTCCTGCCCGCGGCGGCCCATGCGGTGCCTCCGGAGCCCGCTCCGTCCGCGCGGCCGCAGCAACCCCACATCATCCTCATCGTCACCGACCAGCTGCGGGGCGACGCCCTCGGCTGCTGCAACCCTGCGGTCATCACGCCCAATCTCAACGCGCTGGCGCGCGACGGCGTGCGCTTCACGCGTGCCTATACGTCGGCTCCGAGCAGTACGCCGGCCCGTGCCGGGCTGCTTACGGGCATGTCGCCCTGGGGCCACGGCATGCTGGGCTACGGCCGTGTGGCCGAACACTATCCCTGCGAGATGCCGCAGCTGCTGCGCGATGCGGGTTACTGGACCCTCGGCATCGGCAAGATGCACTGGTCGCCGCAGCAGGCCACCCACGGATTCCACGCCACGCTGCTCGACGAGAGCGGCCGGGTCGAGTCCCCCTACTTCATGAGCGACTACCGCAAGTGGTTCGCCCTCCACGCTCCGGGGCTCGACCCCGATGCGACGGGCATCGGGTGGAATGCCCACGGCGCGGCTCCCTATGCGCTGCCCGAGGAGCTGCACCCGACGGTGTGGACCGGCGACCGGGCCGTCGAGGCCATCGGGAGCCACGCCTCCGACCGGCCGCTCTTCCTGAAGGTCTCCTTCGCCCGTCCGCACAGCCCCTACGACGCGCCGCAACGGCTCGTCGACCTCTATGCCGGCCACGATATTCCCGGTCCGGCCGTGGGCAACTGGGCGGCCGCTTTCGGCATGCTGACCGACCCCCAACGGGACCTCGAGGCGGCCTACGGCAACTTCGGCGCCGAATATGTGGAGAACTCGAAGCGGCACTACTACGCCTCGGTGACCTTCATCGACGAGCAGGTGGGCCGCATCGTCGAGGCGCTGCGCAGGCGCGGCATGTACGACAACGCACTCATCTTCTTCGTCTCGGACCACGGCGACATGATGGGCGACCACCATCACTGGCGGAAGACCTATGCCTACGAGGGGTCGACGCACATCCCCTTCATCGTGAAGTTCCCGTCCGGAACGGCCGGAGCCGCAGCCCCCGGCTCGACCGACGCGCGCGTGGTCGAACTGCGCGACGTGCTGCCCACGATGCTCGATGCGGCCGGCGTGCCGGTGCCTTCGGCCGTCGAGGGACTCTCGCTGCTGGGCGAGGGGCCGTGGCGCGCATGGCTCGACATGGAGCATGCGACCTGCTACAGCGACGACAACTACTGGTGCGCGCTGACCGACGGCCGCTGGAAATACATCCGCTTCCTCCGTACGGGCCGGGAGCAGCTCTTCGACCTCGAGGCGGACCCCTGCGAGCTGCACGACCTGGCGGGCGATGCCGCAGCGGCCGGGCAGCTGGCGCTGTGGCGCAGCCGGATGGTCGACCATCTGACGCCGCGCGGCGAGGAGTGGGTTCGCGACGGGCAACTCGTCCTGCGCCGCGAAACGATGCTCTACAGCCCCAATTACCCCGAAAAACCCTGATGTCATGACAGACTCTGCACTCCGGCATCCCCTGCGGATGCTCCTTCCGCTTCTCTGCGCCCTCGCCCTTGCCGCCTGCTCGTCGCCCGGCGCGGTCGCAACCTTCCGCGAGGCCGACGACCCCACGGCCGACACGCTGGCCGACTGGACGGCCGTCGCACCGGGCCTCCATGTCTCGTGGGGCTCCGTCGACGTGCGCTATCCCCGCTCGGTCGCTCCGCAGGCCGACTCTGCCTGCTGCCGCCTCACGGCGTGGCGCGGCGAACGCGTCTCGGCGCAGCTGCTGCTCTGGACGGCCGACAGCATCGGCGCCGTGCGGTGCCGCGTCGGCAAATTCCGGTCTTCGGGCGCCTCGCTTCCGGCCGACATCGTCCGCACGCGCTTCGTGCGCTATGTGCTGACCGACGAGTTCGGCCCCGGCTGCGGCTACCGCAACGACGGTGACTTCCCCACCTCGCTCTCGCCCGACCTGCTCGATACGCTCGACCGCTTCGACATGGAGGCCTGCACGACGCGCCCCGTGTGGGTGACCGTCGACGTGCCGGCCGACGCTCCGGCGGGGCTCTACCGCACGACGGTCGAGGTGACGGGACAGGGAGTCGCCCGGCGCCGCCTCCCGCTCGAACTGCAGGTGCGTGAGCACCGCCTGCCGCCCGCTTCCGAGTGGCGGTTCCACCTCGACCTGTGGCAGCATCCGGCGGCCGTGGCCCGCGTCGAGGGGCTGGAGCTCTGGAGCGATGCCCACTTCGAGGCGCTGCGTCCGCTGGTGCGGATGCTCTCCGACGCGGGACAGAAGGTGGTGACGGCAACGCTCAACCGCGACCCCTGGAACCACCAGTGCTACGATGCCTACGATCCGATGATTCGCTGGAGCCGCCGCGCCGACGGCACGTGGCACTACGACTATACGCGTTTCGACCGCTGGGTGACGCTCTGCCGCGAGGAGGGTATCGTCGGGTCCATCAACTGCTACTCGCTGCTGCCGTGGAACAACCTGCTCGAGTATCGCGACGAGGCGACGGGCGAACTCCGCGAGGTCGAGGCCGACCCCGCGACGCCTCGCTTCGAGGAGTACTGGGCCCCCTTCCTGCGTGACTTCACGGCCCATCTCGACGAGCGGGGCTGGCTGGGCCTCTGCAACGTGGCCATGGACGAGCGCGACCCCGCGACGATGGAGCGGGCCGTGGAGCTGCTGCGCCGCGTGGCCCCCGAGCTGGGCATCGCGCTGGCCGACAACCATGCCAGCTACCGCCGCTATCCCGACCTGGAGGATGTCTGCGTGCAGATGGACTGCCGCGTGGCCGACGAGGACCTGGCCCGCCGGCGGAGCGAAGGGCTGGTGACGACCTACTACGTCTGCTGCTCGTCGGCCTTCCCCAATACCTTCACCTTCTCGCAACCCTGGGAGGCATGCTACATGGGGTGGTTCGCCGCAGCCGCCGGTTACGACGGCCTGCTGCGCTGGGCCTACAACTCGTGGCCGGCCGACCCGCAGCGCGATTCACGCTTCACGGCCTGGCCTGCGGGCGACACCTTCATCGTCTATCCCGGGGCGCGCTCCTCGGTGCGCTTCGAGCGGCTGCGCGAGGGCATCCAGGACTACGAGAAAATCCGCCTGCTGCGCGAGGAGCTGATGGCCGACCCTTCGGACGAACACGCCGCGCAGCTCGCCGCGCTCGACCGCACGCTGGCCCGCTTTGCCGAGCCCGACCCCTCGCAGCCGTGGCCCGAACTGCTCGCCGAGGCCCGGCGGCTGCTCGACAGCATCGGCCGGTAGGCGGATGCCCCGGCCACGCCCCTGAACGGACGCATGTCACCGCGGCATGCGTCCGCTTTTTTGCGTCCGAAGGGCAAAAAAGTGCTCTTTTCCAATAAACATAGGTGCCCCTGCAGCCCCCTCGCGGCGTGTAAAGGGATTGTCATGCGTTTCACACGCCGCTGCAACAAACTCTTCGGACTTTTGCATCCGGAAAAGAACTACTATGAGGATGCAGAAGAAAACCGTTATCGTTTTTACGTTCATTGCACTGTTTTTCGCGGCCGTTGCCGAGGCCGCACCCTTCCGGGGCCGCGTCATCGACCGCCTCTCGCGCGAACCGCTCATCGGAGCGACCGTCCTGCTGAGCGGCACCACCCGGGGTACGACCACCGACGCCGCAGGCGAGTTCCAGCTCGACCTGCCCCGCGGCGAACACCGGCTTGAAATCTCCTACGTTGCCTATCTTCCCCAGCAAATCGCGGTCCGCGTCCCCTCGGGCGACGAGGTGCTGCTCGTCGAGCTCGAGCCCGACACCCAGACCCTCTCGGCCGTGACGGTGACCGCCCGCAAGAACCTTGAGTCGGAGCGCAGCCTCCAGACCGAGCGTATCGCCTCGAACGTCGCCATCGAGAACATGGGCGCCCGCGAGATGGAGCTCAAGGGGCTCTCGAACGTCGAGGAGGGTGTCAAGAAAATCTCGGGCATCTCCATCGCCTCGGCCGGCCAGCTCATCGTCCGCGGCCTGGGCGACCGCTACAGCATCACCACGCTCAACGGCCAGCCCATCGCCTCGCCCAACCCCGACAACAAGCTCATTCCGCTCGACATATTCCCCGCCTCGGCCGTGCGCAACATCACCGTGAGCAAGGTCTACGAGGTGACCTCCTACGCCGACTACTCGGGTGCCCACATCGACATCGGCACCAAGGACCAGAACGGCGAGAACTTCTTTTCGGCGGGTCTCTCGGTCGGCGGACACTTCAATACGCTGGGCCGCTCCTTCTACCGGATGGACTACCGCTCGCTCTTCTCGCGTCCCGAGGTCGATGCGCGGGCGATGAGCTGCAGCCTTGCCGAATACCGCGACTACGTCCGCACGAAGGATATTTTCGATACCGACTTCTCGGTCTCGAAGAGCGCTTCGCTCCCCTCGTTCGGCGGCAACGTCGCCTGGGGCCACAACTTCAAGGTGGGGCGCCAGACGCTGAGCGTGCTCGCCTCGGGCGGTATCGACAACGGCCAGCAGCGCATGGACGATGCGCAGAACCGCATCCTCGAGGGTACGGGTACGGTGACCGACGAGTACACCTACGACAGCTTCGCCTCGGAGCTCAAGATGGCGGCGCTGGCCAGCGTGGGAATGTCGCTTCGTGAAAGCGACCGTGTGGGCTACACCTTCTTCTTCGCCCGCAATGCCATCGACACCTACATGCGCCGCGAGGGATTCGATGCCGAGGACCACAACCTGGTGGGCAGCAACGACGTGCTCCACATCTACAAGCTGATGACCCACCAGCTCAACGGCCAGCACAACTTCGGCGAGCGGTGGCAGCTGCGCTGGAGCGGCGCCTACACCTCGACCGCATCGGACGAACCCGACCGCCGCCAGGTGATGTTCCGCCGCCGCGACGACGGCTCGCTCACCCTCTTCAAGCTCAACCAGCAGGAGACCATGCGCTACTTCGGCGAGCTCGAGGAGAACGAATGGAACGGCCATGTGGCGGCCGACTACCGCTTCGGCGCCCACAAGCTGACGGCCGGCGTCGCCTACAAGGACAAGTCGCGCGACTACCGCGGCACGCGTTTCTACTACGACCTCTCGGCGCTCGACCCCGTCATCGACAACATCTACGACACGGACGGCTACCTCTCGTTCGAAAACGTCCAGAACGGGTCGCTCTCCATCAACCGCCAGCAGCAGCCCAAGGACAGCTACGAGGCCGGCAACCGGATTCTGGCCGGTTACCTCGCACTCGACCTGCAGGCCACCGAGTCGCTGCTCATCAACGCCGGCGTGCGCTACGAGGTCTCGAAGCAGTGGGTCAACTACTACGACGACCAGAGCCTGGCCAAGCGTCGCAACCTCGACAAGAACGACCTCTTCCCGGCGCTCAACCTCAAGTATGCCCTCAATGACCGCCACCAGATGCGTCTCTCGCTCTCGCGGACCGTCACCCGCCCGTCGTTCATCGAGATGGCTCCCTTCCTCTACCAGGAGTCCTACGGCTCGATGCAGCTGCGCGGTAACGAGGCGCTGCAGAACGGCTACAACTACAACGTCGACCTGCGTTACGAATTCTTCAACCGCGAGGGCGACATGTTCTCGGTGACGGGCTACTACAAGTACCTCGACCAGCCCATCGAGCGCGTGCAGATGCTTGCGGGCGGCGCCGCGGTCCACACCTTCCGCAATGCCGACAATGGCATGGCGGCCGGCATCGAGGTCGAATTCCGCAAGACGCTGCTGCGCGACCTGCGCATCGGCATCAACGGCTCCTACATGTACACCAACGTCAAGCTGCCCGAGGGCGGCGCCTACACCAACAAGGAGCGTGCACTGCAGGGTGCCTCGCCCTACCTCTTCAACGCCGATGTGACCTACGCCCCCTCGCTGGGCGAGGAGCGGCGGCTCTCGCTGGCGCTGCTCTACAACCTGCAGGGCCCCCGCATCCATGCGGTCGGCATCTCGGGGCTGGGCGACATCGAACAGCGTACGATGCACACGCTCGACTTCGCCGCCTCGTACCGCTTCAACCGCCTCTTCGAGCTGAAGCTCCAGCTCGACAACCTGCTCGATGCCTCCTATGTCTTCGACCAGGAGGTTCCCCAGACGGGGTCGTCGGTCGAGGTGGAGCGCTACCGCCTGGGACTGGGCTTCGAGGTGGGGCTGAGCATCCGCTTCTGAACGCGGACCGGATATGAAACAAACCACAGGGTAAAATAAAACATTAAAAAATTCCAACAAGATGAAAACAAACTGGAAAATGTTGAATGCGGCACTCGTTGTCGCGATGTTCCTCGCAACCTCCTGCTCCGAGAGCGACAACGGCTCCACGACGCCGTCGCTCAGCGGCGAAATAGCCTCGGGTACGACCCTCGTCGGCAACGTTACGGCCGATGCCTCGCTGGTCAAGGACGGCACCTACAAGTTGAGCGGCGGCCTGCATGTCAAGGCCGGTGCGACGCTCCGCATCCCCGAAGGGGTCACCATCGAGGCTGTCGACGATGCCGTGGTAGACTATATCCTTGTCGAGCAGGGAGCCAAAATCGATGCCCAGGGTACGGCTTCGAACCCGATTGTGATGACCAGCGAGCTGAAGAAGGCAGGCGCCTGGGGCGGTATCCATATCTGCGGCCGTGCCCACACGAATGCCGGCGCGGGCGTTCTCTCGGAGATTGGCAACTCGCCCTACGGCGGTCAGGATGACGCCGACAACTCGGGTACGCTGCGCTACATCCGCCTCGAATATACGGGTTTTGCCTTCGACGAGGAGCACGAGGCCAACGGCATCTCGTTCTACGGCGTGGGCAACGGCACGACGGTCGAGTATCTGCAGGCCTACAAGGGCTCGGACGACGGTTTCGAGTTCTTCGGCGGTTCGGTCGACGTGAAGCACATGGTGGTGACCAGCTGCTCGGATGACTCGTTCGACTGGACCGAGGGCTGGAACGGCCGCGGCCAGTTCCTGGTAGCCTATCAGGAGGGTGCATCGACGCTCGGCTACGAGTGCGACTGCCTGATGGAGTGCGACAACAACGGTTCGAACTTCAGCGCCGCGCCGGTGGCACATCCCGTGCTGGCCAACGTGACGCTCGTGGGCAACGGCTCCACGGAGAGCACGCACGGCGTACGTCTGCGTGCCGGCACGCAGGTCGAGCTCTGCAATGCCCTCATCACCGGCAAGCCGGGATGCATCACGGTCGAGACTCCCGAGACGGAGAATGCGCTGAAGCAGGGGACGTCGAAGCTCACCTATATCGCCATGAGCTCGGAACTGGTCTCCGACGAGGGCACCTATACCAACAGCGACTTCGAGGCTGCAACGGGCAACAGCACCGACTATGTTCCGGCACTGACCGGCCGCTACGTGGGTACGGTTGCCGGCGGCGAGGTTCCGTCGGACAGCTTCTTCGAGACGGCCAATTACAAGGGCGCGGTTCCTTCCGACAACGACTGGACGGCTGGCTGGACGCTCTGACACCCCTTCGGCGGCTTTGGCGGGGGCGCCCCTCCATGCCGCGACTCCCGGCCCGCACGGGCGGGACAGTCTCCGGGCGGGATGCGCCCCGGAAAACAGGAGAACCGGAACTTCTGCGTAAGTTCCGGTTCTCGGTTTTTTGCGGAGACCGCGTGAGCGCCTGCCGTGGACGGGCATGTCGGCCGGTCAGTCGTTCTTGAAGAGGTCCACCTCGCCGGTTTCGACCTTGCGGTACATGTCGGCCAGCTCGGCGATGACGGGCGAGATGAATTCGAGCGTGTCGGTCACGGCCGACTTCCCGCCCTCGCCCTTGATGCGGTAGAGCATGGCGGCGTAGAGCGCCCGGAAGCAGAGTTCCGTGTCGCTCATTCCCGGGTTGCCGAGCACCTGGCGCAGGCGCGGCAGTTCGGGCTCGAGCCGGGCGAAGGTGGTGCGGTAGTGGGCCCCTACGGGAAACTTCAGCAGCTGGAGGTGGAGGTTGTGCATGTCGCCGATGAGGTGGAGCGTATGCTCCAGGTGGCCCTTTTCGTCCTTGCCCTCCTGATGGAGCAGGTTGACGATGTCCATGTACCAGAGCAGGAAGAGGTGCTTCTTCTCCTCGGGGATGTCCTTGCGCGGCTCGACGAGCTGCGAGTAGATGGCCTCGGGGCTGAACTGCAGGGCGCGCAGCAGGTCCTCCAACTGCCACAGATAAAGGATGTATTCGGCGATGTTCTCGCGCCGTTTGGCTTGTGCTATGTCCATGTTCGATGCGGAAATCCGCCTTCAGACCCTTCCGCCCGCCCGGCACCTTTCGGTTCCCTTCCCGGCTCTCTTTGCCCGGTTGGTGTTCCTTTCGGTTTCCTCCCCGGCTTCTTTGCCCGGTCGGGTTCGGCGGCGGGGTCTTCGGCTATTTAATCCATGTTTTGGCTCCCGTGCGGTGCTTGAGGAAGTACTGCTGCGACTTGAGCAGGTTGCGCGACTGGAGCACCATGTTCTTCGTCTCGTTGAGAATCGTCAGATAGAGCATCGAGGCCTTGGTGTTCACCGCAGCTTCGTTGATGCGGCCCAGCTCCGACTTGATGGCCTCGGCAATCGACTCGAAGAGCTGGTCGCGCAGCGTGAGCACCTCCTCGATGTCCGAGAAGTCGCCCTCGCGCAGCATCTGGTTGATGCGGCGGTAAATCGACTCCACGTCGTCGTTGATGGACATCAGGTCCTTGGCCTGGGCCTTCGAAAGTCCCTCGTGGTTGTTGTCGATGTGCTCGAATGCCGGGCGGGTGATGTGCATCAGCGCCTTGGTCATCTCGTTGAGGTAGTCGACCACCTGGACGTAGTAGTGGGCCGTATTGACATCGCTGCTCTGGAGCTTCTTGAGGGTGGGCAGCAGCGTGTATTTGCGCTCGCGCGACTGGTAGAAGAGGTCGTTCGACTCCTTGACCATGTTGCGCAGCTCCTTGCGGTTCTCCACCATCACGGCAATGAGCGTGCGGTCGTAGATTTTCGTGGCGCACTCCATCGTCGTGCAGACCTCCTCGCGCAGGTTGTGGATGATGTCCTCGGTGGTGGTGTTCTTTTTCGAGGCCGGGCTCTCGCTCTTCTCCTTCTTGCGGAAGTTGCTGTGGAAGAGCATGTAGCCGCAGAGCAGCGTGATGACCACGAAGGCCGCCGTACCGCCGTAGATGAGCACCAGTCCCACCACGAAGGCGATGAGGAAGCCGCCCAGCGCCGTGACGAACCATCCGGCGACGACGGTCATGACGCCCGAGATGCGGTATACGGCGCTCTCACGGCCCCAGGCGCGGTCAGCCAGCGAGGTACCCATGGCCACCATGAAGCAGACGTAGGTGGTCGAGAGCGGCAGCTTGAGCGAGGTGGCCAGCGCGATGAGCAGGGCCGACGTGGTGAGGTTGACCGTGGCGCGAATCATGTCGTAGGGGGCGCCGCTGTGTTCGACGTCCTCGTATTCGAAGCGGCGCGCAATGGAGTCGCGGACGCGCTGGGGAATGATGCGCGCGATGCCGGCGTTGACGTTGAGCGCCGCACGCACAATCGTACGCGAGAAGACCGACGAGCCGTACTGCTCCGACCCCTCGTCGCCCTGGGCCGAGAGCGAGATTTCGGTCTCGGTGACGTGCATCGACTTCTTCGAGGTCCAGAGCGTGAGAATCATGATGGCGCCGGCCGCCAGCAGGATGAGGAAGTTGGCCGGCACGTTTTCGTTGAGGGCCTCCATGAGTATCTGGTCGTTGCCGGCGCGGTGGGCGATGCCGTAGGCGTCGAAGCCGGCCACCGGCACACCGATGAAGTTCACCAGGTCGTTGCCGGCGAAGGCAAGCGCCAGGGCGAAGGTTCCGGCCAGAATCGTGATGCGCAGGATGTTGATTTTCAGCCGCTGGATGATGAACAGCAGCGCCGAGCAGCCCACCCAGCAGATGAAGAGCGAGAGCATCAAGTGGCTGTCGATGAAGTTGACGAAGGCGTGGCCCGCAAGCACCGACTTGAGCCCCTTGAAGAGGGCGAAGTAGACGATGGCCGTGAGCGAGGCGCCGCACCAGAGCGAACCGTAGCGGCGGAAGAGCGCCGTGTAGCGGAACGAGAAGATGGTGCGCGAGATGTACATGACAATCGTGCCGCAGGTGAAGGCGATGACCACCGAAAGCAGAATCGCCGAGACGATACCCATCGCCCGCGAGGTGTTGATGAACTCTCCGAGGGCCGAGGTGCCGAGCGCCGGGTCGTTCGCGATTTTGTAGATGGAGACGGCGATGGCCGAGCCCAGCAGGCAGAAAATCAGCGAAACGGTGGTCGAGGTGGGGAGTCCCCACGAATTGTAGAGGTCCAGCAGGATGACGTTGGCGAACATGACGCCCAGATAGAGGGTCATCACTTCGCGGAAGGTGAAGAGCCCGGGATTGAACATGCCGCTGCGGGCCACCTCCATCATGCCGCTCGAGGTGAGTACTCCGACGATGATGCCGGCGGAGGCGACCGTGAGAATCGTTCGCATCGAGGCGGCTTTCGAGCCGATGGCGGAGTTGAGGAAGTTGACAGCGTCGTTCGTTACGCCGACAAAGAGTCCGGAGACAGCGAGAATACCGAGAATGACGATGATTACGGTGTAGATTTCGCTCATGGGGGGCCTTGATTGTTTGGACAAAATTACTCCAAATTTTTCGGTGAAACGACCTTTTCATGGATTGTTAACGTTAACTTAACGTCTCGTCCGTGACGGAGCGTGCGGCGGTTCCCGGATGTGTGGCCGGCAGCCTGTCGCGGCCCGGTCCCGAGGGGCGTGCATGCGAAAAAATCCGGGGAGCTGCAGCGGTCTTCCGCCGCGGCTCCCCGGATGCTGTCGGGCCGGTTGCCCGGCCGCAGGGTGCGGTGCGAAGTGTTACTCTTCGTCGGTGTCGGTGTAGGCCTTCAGCAGCTTCTCCTGCACGTCGGCGGGAACCTGCTCATACGAAGCGAACTTCATCGAGTAGGTGGCCGAACCCGAGGTGAGCGACGAAAGCGAGGTCGAGTAGCGGTAGAGCTCGGCCAGAGGTACCGTGGCGTTCAGACGGTCGAAGCCCTTGTCGGACTCCATGCCCAGAATCATCGCGCGGCGGTTCTGCAGGTCGCTCATCACGGCGCCCATGTACTCGCTCGGCACCAGAATCTCGACGTTGTAGATGGGCTCCATGATTTTGGGCCCTGCGTTGCGGAAGGCCTCCTTGAAGGCGTTGCGCGCGGCCAGCTTGAACGAGATTTCGTTCGAGTCCACCGGGTGCATCTTGCCGTCGTAGATGACGGCGCGGATGTCGCGGGCGTAGGAACCCGTCAGCGGGCCCTGGTCCATCTTCTCCATGATACCCTTCAGGATGGCGGGCATGAAGCGGGCGTCGATGGCGCCGCCGACGATGGCCGAGTAGAACTGCAGCTTGCCGCCCCACGGAAGGTCGTACTCCTCCTTGGTCTTGACATTGACGACCATGTCGCCCTTGCCGGGCACCTTGTAGTTCTTCGGTTCGGGCATGCCGTCGTAGTAGGGCTCGATAATCATGTGCACCTCGCCGAACTGTCCGGCGCCTCCCGACTGCTTCTTGTGGCGGTAGTCGGCCTGGGCGACCTTGGTGATGGTCTCGCGGTAGGGGATGCGCGGCGCGATGTAGTCGTAGGCAATCTTGTTGTCGGCGGCGATGCGCGTGCGCAGGATGTTCAGGTGGTGTTCGCCCTGACCCTGGATGATGGTCTGCTTGAGCTCCTTGGAGTACTCGACCAGGATGGTCGGGTCTTCGTACTTGGCGTCGGCGAGCAGCTTGCCGAGCTTCTCTTCGTCGGCCTGCTCCTTGCACTTCACGGCGGCGCGGTAGCGCGGCTCGGGGAAGACAATCGGCTCGACGGTAACGGGTGCGGCTGCCGCTGCGAGGGTGTCGTTCGTGCGCGTACCCTTGAGCTTGACCGTGCAGCCGATGTCGCCGGCCGAGAACTCGGTCACCTTGATGCGGTTCTTGCCCGCCACGGCGAAGAGCTGCGAGAGCTTCTCCTTGTTGCCCGTGCGGGTGTTGATGAGCTCGCACCCCTCGGTGAGCTTGCCGCGGATGACGCGGAAGTAGCTGATTTCACCGATGTGCTGCTCGATTTGGCTCTTGAAGACGAAGGCCACGGCGGGCTGCGTCTCGTCGGCGTCGAGCTCCTCGCCCTCGGTCGTGAGGAACTTGGGGGCCTTGAGCGGGCCGGGGGCCACGTTGATGATGAACTCCATCAGACGCTTGGTGCCGATGTCGTAGCGGCCCGATGCGCAGAAGATGGGCATCACTTCGCGGCGCGAAACGCCGATTTTCAGACCCGAGCGGATGTCGTCCTGCGTGAGCGTGCCCTTGTCGAAGTAGAGCTCCATGAGCGCCTCGTCGTGCTCGGCGGCCATTTCGACGAGCTCCTTGTTGAGCATCTGCGCCTTTTCGAGCTCCTCGGCCGGGATTTCGAGCTCCTCGCGGTGTCCGTCGTGGTCCTTGAAGCGGTACATCTTCATCAGCAGCACGTCGATGAAGGCGTTGAACTCGGGACCCTGGTTCACGGGATACTGTACGATGACGGGTTTCACGCGCGAGGCGGCCTTGATGGATTCGTAGGCGGCTTCGAAGTTGGCCTTGTCGGCATCGAGCTGGTTGATGACGCCGATGACGGGCTTGTTGAGGATGCGGGCGTAGCGGGCCTGGATTTCGCTGCCTACCTCCCACCCGTTCTGGGCGTTGAAGAGGAATACGCCGACGTCGCCCACCTTGAAGGCCGAGAAGAGGCTGCCGCAGAAGTCGTCCGAACCCGGGCAGTCGATGATGTTGAGCTTGCGCTCCATGAATTCCGTAAAGAGGATGGTGGAGTAAATCGAGCGCTTGTATTCGTGCTCGATGTCCGTATTGTCCGAGAGCGTGTTGTTCGTCTCGATACTACCCCTGCGGTCGATGACCTTACCCTCAAAGGCCATCGCTTCGGCAAGGGTAGTTTTCCCCGTGCCGGGCGCGCCGATGAGAACGATGTTCTTGATTTCCTTTGCTGAATAGTTTTTCATATCCCGTGAAAGTTTTAAGGTTGTTTTCGGTTGTTGCCGCACCGGCCGTCGGTCGGGTCCGGGTCTTTGGCCTTTGCGGGCTTCCGGCGGGAACGGAGCTGTTCCGGCCGAAGGCCTTTTCGGCGGCCCGGGGGCCTCTTTTCGGGCAGATGCGGGGCTGTTGCGACCGGGAATGTCGTTTTAGCCGACTATAAATATACAAAAAAATCGGGATAACCAAATGCCGGCGGCGAAAAAAGGGGCTCTTGCGGGGGGCAACGGGCCGCCTTGCGGGCCTCGAGCGGCGACGAGCCGCTCATGCGGCGGTAGAAGCGGGCGAAGAGCGACGGCGAGGCGAAACCCAGCAGTTCGGAGATTTCCGTCACGCTCAGGTCGGTCGAGCGGAGCAGCACGTTGGCCTCGCGCAGGCGGAAGCCGGCAATCCAGTATGCGGGCGTGTGTCCGGTCGTGCGCCCGATGGTGCGGATGAGGTACTTCTCGGTGATGCAGAGCCCGGCGGCGTAGAATGCCAGGCTGTGCTCCCGGCGGAAATGGCGGTGGAGCAGTGCGAAGAAGCCGTCGGCTATCTCTTCGGCGCGGGTGCGGCGCAGCGACACGGGCTCCCGGTCGTAGAGGTGCGACGCTTCGGCGATGAGGATGAAGAGCAGCGCCTCGACCGCTTCGCGGCGCGAGGGGAAGGCGTCGCGGCCGAGCTGCATGCGCAGGAAGTCGAACAGCCCCGTCAGGCTGCGCCGCGCCTCGTCGTCGGGCTCGATGCAGGGGGTCCGCTCCATCGCTTCGGAGACCGAAGCCCGGAGCAGGAAGGGCTGTCCGGCCAGAAAGTCGAAGGTGAAGCTGAGCATCCGGAGGCGGAATCCCGCCGAGAGCGATACGACACGGACCAGGCGCGAGGGGGTGAGGCAGAGCACCCCTCCCTCGCGGAAGTCATACCGGCGGCCGTCGACCTCGATTTGCGCCGCCCCGCCCGTGCAGAGCGCGATGCGCAGCCCGACGAGCGTGTCGCGGACGGCGCGTCCGCGGGGAAAGAGCGCCTCGAATGCGGCGCGCTCCTCCACGAGCGAGCAGTCGGCCACCGGGACCGAGTTGTCGTATGTTCCGAAGGGGTTCCGTTGCATGGTTGCAGGGCGGGCGTCGGTGCCCCGTCTTCGGCAAAGATAGTGTTTTCGGGGCAAAACAGGCGAATAAATGAACGGAAAAAGTGAATGGGCGCACATCGCGGCGCCGATATCCGGAGGAACTTTGCGGCGTCGAAAAAAACGCAGATACGATGAAATATACCTCCGCCGTTTCGGCGCTTCACGGTTCGGCCGCGCGCAACTCCGGGGCCTACCTGCTGGTGGTCTTCGGGCTTGTCTCGGCCTTCGGCCCCTTTCTGACGGATTTCTACCTTCCGGCGCTTCCGGCGCTGGCCGACTGGTTCGACGCTCCGGCGTCGCTCGTGCAGCTGAGCCTTACGCTCAGCATGGCGGGACTGGCCGCCGGACAGCTCGTTTTCGGTCCGCTGAGCGACAAATACGGCCGCAAGGCCCCGCTGCTGGGGTCGATGGTGCTCTTCGTCGCCGCCACGGTGGCCTGCATCCTTTCGCGGAGCATCGAGACCTTCCTCCTCTGCCGCCTCGTGCAGGGCTTCGCCGGCGCGGGCGGCGTGGTCATCTCCAAGTCGGTCGCTTCGGACCTCTACGAGGGGCCGGCGCTGACGCGTTTCTTTGTCATGCTGGCCGCCGTCCAGGGGCTGGCTCCCATATTCGCTCCCGTGCTGGGCGGCGTCCTGCTCGAGGAGACCGACTGGCGGGGCATCTTCGGCGTGCTGGCCGTGCTGGGTGTGGCGATGTGCTGCGTGCTGGCCGGCTTCCGCGAGTCGCTGCCCGCCGTCCGCCGCTCTTCGGACGGTGTCGTGGCCACCTTCGGCCACTACCTGCCCGTTGTGCGCAACCGCCCGTTCCTGCTGTGCGTCGCCGTCCAGGCGCTGGCCATGGGGGTCATGTTCACCTACATTGCCTCGTCGCCCTTCCTCTTCCAGCAGCACTACGGCATCTCGTCGCTCGCCTACAGCATGCTCTTCGGCGTCAATGCCTTTGCCATCATGCTCGGCAGCTTTGCCGTGACCCGCTTCCGCCGTCCTGCGGCGGCACTGCTTGCCGGTGCGCGCGGCTTCCTGGCGGTCTGTCTGTTGGCGGCCCTTGCGCTGGTGACCGACGCTCCGGTCTGGTGCGTCGAGGCGGCGCTCTTCGCGCTGCTCTTCTGCCTGGGGCTGGTGCTGCCCACCTCCACGTCGCTGGCGCTGGAGTTCGAACGGGCCAATTCGGGCAGCGCCTCGGCGCTCATCGGCTGTTCGGCATTCCTGGTCGGGGGCATCGTCTCGCCGCTGACGGGCATCGGCCCGATGCAGACGATGACCGCCGTGCTGATGGTGCTCTGCGCCGCCGGTACCCTGCTCTGTGCCCGCCGGATACCCGGCTGCCGCCGATAGGCCCGCTGCGGAGTGTGACGACGGTGTGCATTGTCCCCTGACGACCGTAATGCGAAACGCCTGCCGACCCAACGAGGGTCGGCAGGCGTTTCGTGTTTTTCCGGGGCGGCTCTGCCGTGCGGGGCGGAGCTCACTGCGCTTCGCCGGTGCGGCGTTCGGCCGCAGGCTCCTCCTCGCCGAATGCCTCCTGCAGCGCCTCGGCCAGCAGCCGGGCCGCGTGTTGCCGCTCCTCGGCGGCTTCGGACGCCTCCTCCGGCCCGACGATGACCCGCACCTCCGAGGCTTCGACCTCGAGTGCTTCGGCCAGCGCGAAGAGCAGCGCGCCGTCGCGGCTTGCGACCTCGGGCAGCGTTTCGAAGACCTCCTCGGGCGCCTCTCCTGTCGTGCCGCCGGCCTGCATCCCGGTCTCCGAAGTCCCGGCCGGCTGCCCGGCCTCGGGCCGCTCCTCGGGCCGGAAATCGGCGCCCGGCACCCTGCCGGCCGCAAGCGGGAGTCCCAGGTCGGGCCCCGAAGTCTCGTAGCAGCGCCCATCGGGGGCGGTGGGGTCGCAGGCGGTGACCACCTCCACGACCGTGCCGGGAGCCAGCGCCCCGTCGCAGGAGGGGGCGAAGCCCGCCAGCACCAGGTGCCGGGCCCGTTTCGAGCGTACGGCGCGGACGATGCAGGCGGCCATCTCGGCCGTCGAGCCTCCGGCGACGAAGACCGGAGCCTTCGTCCCGGTGAGCAGGAACTCCTTGGCCTCGTCAATCGAGGGGAAGATGAAAATCCGTTTCATGGCGTTGGGTATGGAGCGGGGAGCATCCTGCGGAGCCCTCTCCGGCCGGTTCGGCGCGGCGGCACCGGACTACGGGCCGTCGCACGGCGGCGGAAGGGCCTCCCCGGCGGGGTGTTACTTGCCCACGACGGCCTCGAGCTCCTCGACCGTGATGGGAATCTTGCGGTCGCCCAGCATGCGGCTGCCTGTTTCGGTGACCAGAATGTCGTCCTCGATGCGGATGCCGCCGAAGTCGCGGTAGTCGTCGAGCGCCTCGTAGTTGACGATGCCGCGGTAGCGGCCTTCGGCGCGGCACTTGTCGATGAGGGCCGGGATGAAGTAGAGTCCCGGTTCGTCGGTCATGACCGTTCCCGGCTCGATTCTCCACGCCGTGCGGTAGATGCAGGTGGCCGACTTGGCGGCGCGCTCGGCAATCGACGAGAAGTCGAACGAGCGTTCGCCCATCGCCTCGCAGTCGTGCACGTCCATACCCAGTCCGTGGCCCAGTCCGTGGGGCATGAACATCGTCATGGCGCCCGACTCGAGTGCGTCGGAGACCGTGCCGCGCAGCAGTCCGAGTCCCAGCAGACCCTCGGCCAGCACGGCGTAGGCGGCGTTGTGCACCTCGGTGTACATCATGTGGGGCTTGACGATGCGGGCCACATGGTCGTGGGCTGCCAGCACGATGTTGTAGACGTCGCGCTGGCGCGGCGTGAAGCGGCCGCTGACGGGGTAGGTGCGCGTGTGGTCCGAGCAGTAGTTGTTGACCGTCTCGGCGCCGGCGTCGCAGAGCAGCAGGCGGCCCTCCTCCAGCACGCCGTCGGCGTTGAGGTTGTGGAGCGTCTCGCCGTGCTGCGAGACAATCGAGGGGAACGATACGCTCGAGCCGTAGGACTTGGCCACACCCTCGATGGCGCCGGCGATTTCGCGCTCGACCACTCCCGGGCGGCACATCTTCATGGCCAGCGTGTGCATGCGGTAGCCAATCTGGAAGGCGCGCTCCATCTCCTCGACCTCCTCGGCGCTCTTCTTCTCGCGCATCTCGGCTACGGCCATCATCAGCTCGACCGACTTGTAGTCGTGCAGCAGCGCGGGCTTGATGCCCAGCAGCGCCGAGAGCTGGAGCTTCGTCTCGCCGCGGTAGGGGGGCAGGTAGTGGATGCGGCGTCCCAGCGAGATGGCCTTGCGCAGCCGTGCCTCGAGTTCGGCCAGCGGGTGGGTCTCGGAGACGCCTACCTGGGCGCCCAGTTCGCGCAGCGAGGGCTGCGGACCGGTCCAGATGATGTCCTCGACCGTGAAGTCGTCGCCGTAGAGCGCCTCGTCGCCCGAGTCGGTGTCGATGAGGCCGACGAGCGACGGCGTGTTGAGTCCGAAGAAGTAGAGGAACGACGAGTCCTGGCGGAAGTAGTATGCGTTGTTGGGATAGTTGTTCGGCGCGAGGGTGTTGCCCGGGAGCAGAATGAGTCCCTGGCCGATTTTCGTGCGCAGCGTCTGGCGGCGTGCGGCATAGGTCTTGGCTGAGAACATGGGTATTGAAGATTTGATTCGTTGAACGGTTGCGCCGTTCCTCCGGCCCGCCGGAGGGACGACCTCCACAAATGTAGTAAAAATCCCGGGAGTATGGGCCGGCGCCACCCATTTTTTGACGCCGTCACGTCTCCGGCTGCGGGAGCGGGGCCCTATCCCCGCCGTTTGCGGGTGAGACCTTCGGGCAGCGGCAGCCGGATGCGCGAGAAGCTGACGACGGCGCCGGCCAGGGCGAAGCAGGCCGAGAGAAGCAGCGCCACGTGGGTGCTGTCGGTCGGGACCAGATGGAAGAGCAGCGCCATGAGTGCGGCGCCCGTGGTCTGGCCCACCAGCCGGGCGGTGGCGAGCATGCCGCTGGCGCTGCCGCTCCGCTGCGGCGGTGCCGAGGCAATGAGGATGCTGTTGTTGGGCGACTGGAAGAGTCCGAAGCCCGCGCCGCAGAGTGCCAGCCGCCAGATGATGTCCCACTGGCCGGGGCCGTCGGGCAGGTAGGCGAGCAGCACCAGCCCCGTGCACATCATCGCCAGCCCCAGGCCGCCGAGCAGCCCGGCGTGGACGCGCTCGACCAGATAGCCGGCCGTCGGGGCGACGACCATGATGACGGCGGGCCAGGCGGTCATGAGCAGACCCGTGGCCACCTCGTCGTAGCCGCAGGCGTGCTGCAGGTAGAAGGGAAGCGCCACCAGGGCGAGCATCTGGGCGATGAACGAGCAGATGGAGGTGAGCACCGAGACCGAGAAGATGGGGATGCGCAGCAGGTCGAAGGGGAGGATGGGGTAGGGCTCGTGCAGCTGGCGGCGGATGAAGAAGAAGCCGATGAGCAGCAGTGCGGCTACGCCGAAGGCTATCAGCCGCGGGTCGATGCCGTGGGAGAAGCCCTCGATGGAGGCGATGAGCAGTCCGAAGGTGAGGGCGTTGAGCACGCCGTCGCGCCAGTCGAAGCGGTGGTCGCGCACCACGACGGGGTTCTGGGGCAGGTAGCGGCGGCTCAGCACGAAGGCCGTCACGCCGACCGGGATGTTGACGGCGAAGAGCCACGGCCACGAGGCGACGGAGAGGATGGCGGCGGCGAGCGTCGGTCCGGCGACGGCCGAGACGGCGACCACCGTGGCGTTGATGCCCATGCCGCGGCCGAGCTGCGCACGGGGGTAGATGTTGCGGATGAGTGTGGTGTTGACCGAGGTTATGGCCGCGGCGCCGAAGCCCTGCAGCACGCGGGTCAGCACGAGTGTTGCGAAGGAGTAGGAGCAGGCGCATCCCACCGAGGCGAGGGTGAAGAGCGCCAGTCCGCCGAGGTAGACCTTGCGGTATCCGACCACGTCGCCCAGCGCCGAGAAGGAGAGCAGCGAGACCATGATGGCCAGCTGGTAGGCGTTGACAATCCAGATGGAGTCGGCCTCGGAGATACCCAGCTCGCGGCCGATGGTGGGCAGCGCGACGTTGGCGATGGCGCCGTCGATGACCGAGAGCGAGACGCCGAAGGCGACGGCGACGATGGCCCACAGCCGCCGGGGCATCGGAAGCCCGTCCCATGCGGGGGCAGAGGGGGTATGGAGTGGCGGAGTATTCATGAGTCGGAAGACAAAGATACGAAAAGGCGAGGGCGGAGGCAAATGAAAACGGAGTTTTCGCAATTTGACTCAGCCGAGCCGCATCCTGTCTTCTCCAAAGATAGCGAAAGGCGGGTCCCGTCGCGACGGAAAAATGAAGGGGTCCGGCATGCGACCGGGCCCCTTCGGTGAACTTTTATAGGCTTGGTTAGAAAACAGGTTGTCGTTCGTCGGGCAATCCCGGGCCCTTCGGGGTGGGGATTGGCGTTGCGGCCGGGCGGGTTACCGTTCGTTGCGGCCGCTTCTGCGTTGCGGGCGTCTGTCTGCGATGGCGCTGCTTATGGCCAGCAGGCAGAGCACGATGATGGAGAGCGTGCGGTCCGACGCATCGGGGAACATCAGCCTTGTGGCCACATGGAGGGCAAAGGCGACGATGAGCAGGAAGAGCGAGACGATGCGGATGACTTTTTCGGGCTCCATGGCGGTTTGTTGTTGCTTGACACGGCAAATATACGAATGAAACGCTGAAAAACAAATAAAATTTATTGTTTTTCGATAAAATTTTTTCGAGAAGGCCTTGTGAGCCCCTGCCGGTGCGGACGACGGTATTAGAGACCGGCACTCCGTTGCGGCTTCATGGATAGGGGTTCCGGCGGTGTAACCGGCCCAATCTGCAAACCGGTGCAGTCGCCAAAAAGGGGGTAATCGGCGGATTTGGCAGAAGCCGCGCACCTTATGCCGGCGGCGGTTCATGGAGGGGGTGACGGACCGGCGGACCGGTCGGTCGGGCGAGTGGTTGGGGGTGGAGTGCGCGGTCGGTCCGGCAATCGAGGCTGGCGGTCGGAGCTGACGGTCGGGCAGGAAGTCGGAGCCGGCGGTCGGGCAGGAAGTCGGAGCGGGTGACCGGACCGTGTGGACAAATGCCGCGTCCCCGAAACGGCGAAGCGGCCTGGCAACAGCCGAACCGCTTCGGATGGATGTCTGATTTCCGCCGCCGCAACCTCAGCCTCAGCCGCAATTGCAGCCGGATTTCCGCCCGCAGCCTCAGTCTCAGCCGGATTTCTGCCCGCAGCCGTAACCGCAGCTTCAACTGTAACCGCAACCGTTGTCGGGTCCGGGGCGGCAGCTGCGGCCATAGCCGGCGGCGCTACTCCGCGTCGACGAACTTGTAGAGCTGGTCGCCGCGGTGGATGAGCTCTCCGGTCTTGATGGAGCAAAGCTCGCCCTGCGCCACCGCCTCGGCGGGTTTCCCGTCGCGGTCGTGCAGCTCGTCGAGCCGCTGCTCGGCCACGCCCGTGGTGGCGCCCATGAAGAAAATCTCCTCGCCGACGGCCAGCGGCGCCGCCTCGACAAGCACCTCGGCCACCGAAATCTTCTTGTAGAAGTTGACCACCTTGCCCACATAGACCTTGCGGCGTGTGGCCGACGAGCCGTAGTTGCGGCTGTGCTCCGCTATGGGGCGCCCGGCGTAGTAACCCTCCCAGAATCCGCGGTTGAAGACCGTGGCGAGCCGCTCCTTGAGCGAAGTGGCCAGCTCGGGGGTGTACTCGCCCGCCTCGATGGCGCGCAGCGCCCGGTCGTAGCACTCCACCACACGCTTGACATACTCGGCACCGCGTGCGCGCCCCTCGATTTTCAGCACCCGCACGCCGGCTCCAATCATCCGGTCGAGGAAGTCGATGGTGCAGAGGTCCTTGGGCGAGAGGATGTAGCGGCCGTCGACGTCGAGCGCCTGGCCCGTCTCCCGGTCGGTGATGGTGTACTTGCGGCGGCAAATCTGGCGGCAGGCCCCCCGGTTGGCCGAGCACGAGGTCTCGTGCAGGCTCAGGTAGCACTTGCCCGAGATGGCCATGCAGAGGGCTCCGTGGGCGAACATCTCGATTTCGACCAGCTCGCCCTTCGGGCCGCGGATGTCGTTTTCGACGATTTCGCGGTGGATGGCGGCCACCTGCTCGAGCGAGAGCTCGCGGGCCAGCACCACCGTGTCGGCCCACTGTGCGAAGAATTTCACCGCCTCGGAGTTCGAGATGTTGCTCTGGGTCGAGATGTGGACCTCGACCCCCACGCGGCGCGCATAGAGGATTGCCGCGAAGTCGGTGGCGATGATGGCGTCGACCCCTTCGGCGCGGGCGCGGTCGATGACGGCATGCACGTCGGCCATTTCGTCCTCGTAGACGACGGTGTTGACCGTCAGGTAGGTCTTCACGCCGTGCTCGTGGGCCGTGGCGACGATGCGCGCCAGGTCGTCGAGCGTGAAGTTCGCGGCCGAAGCGGAGCGCATGTTGAGTTTTCCCACGCCGAAGTAGACCGAGTCGGCCCCGGCGTGGATGGCGGCCATCAGCGACTCGTAGGAGCCGACAGGGGCCATGATTTCTATCTCGGAACGTTTCATCGTATTCGTTGTTTTCGGGTCGGGTGCGCGGCCTTGGCGCGAGCCCCGGAGTCCGCGTGCTACTTCTTGCGCCCCATGAGGCTCTCGGCGAATTCGCGCAGCGGCTGCGTGCGTGCGGCGTCGACCGAAAGGGTGTCGAGCAGCGCGAGGGCCCGTTCGAACTTGACCGAAATCTGCTGCTCGGTCAGCCGCGGCACGTCGAGCCGGTCGTAGACCGCCTTGACGCGGGCAATCTTCTCGGCGTCGCTCAGCGAGGCGTCGCGGTAGGTCCGGCGGAGCGTCTCGCGCGTGGGTTCGTCGGCGCGGCTCATCGCCGTAATCATCAGATAGGTCTGCTTCCCCTCGAGGATGTCGCCGCCGATGGTCTTGCCCAGCTGCTCGTCGCCGTAGCTGTCGAGCAGGTCGTCCTGCAGCTGGAAGGCGAGGCCCAGTTCGATGGCAAAGCGGTAGAGCGTGCGGCAGTCCTCCTTCGGGGCGCCGCCGATGATGGCGCCGATGGTGACGGCGCCGGCCAGCAGCACCGAGGTCTTGAGCTCAATCATGTGCATGTACTCCACCACCGAGACCTTGCGCTTCTGCTCGAAGTCCATGTCGTACTGCTGTCCCTCGCAGACCTGGAGCGCCATGGTGTTGAAGATCTGCATGATTTGGGGCAGCAGCGCCGGGGGGCACTGCGACAGCATCCGGTAGGCGCAGATAATCATCGCGTCGCCCGAGAGGATGGCCACGTTCTGCCCCCATTTGGCGTAGACCGAGGGTTTGCCGCGCCGCACGGGGGCGTTGTCCATGATGTCGTCGTGCAGCAGCGTGAAGTTGTGGAAAATCTCCACTGCGGCCGCTGCCGGAAGAGCGGGAGCCGTATCCTGGGTGAACATGCCGCAGGCGAGCATCAGCAGCATCGGCCGCAGACGCTTGCCGCCGCCCGCCAGCGAGTAGCCGATGGGGGCGTAGAGCTTCTCGGGTTCGGATGCGAACTCGGTTTGTGCCAGATAGTTTTCGAAGGTCGAAAGCAGCTGTTCGTAGGGACGCATGGTGTGATGGATTAAGGGTCTAAAATTCCCCCAAAAGTAGGAAAAAACTTTGGAGTAGCCGAATTTTGTCTTAACTTTGACATCATAAAGATATTTAAAAACAACGAATCATGAAAAAGTTAGCAATCGGTGTCGATATCGGCGGAATCAATACGGCATTCGGTCTGGTGGACGAGAACGGCGACCTGTATGCCGAATCGGTCATCTCGACCAAGAAGTACCCCTACTTCGAGGATTATCCGGCCTATGTGGCCGATTTGTGCGACGCCATGCACGCCATGGCCGACAGCCTCTCGTTCGAATACGAGCTGGCCGGCATCGGCATCGGCGCGCCCAACGCCAACTACCACAAGGGTACCATCGAGACGCCGGCCAACCTCTGGAAGTTCCGTGAGGACGAGGCCAATCCCGACGAGTCGCGCCGCATCTTCCCGCTCGTCGACGACATCTCGCGCTGCTTCGGCGGCGTGAAGACGCTCATGACCAACGATGCCAATGCGGCGACCATCGGCGAGATGGTCTACGGCAACGCCAAGGGAATGAAGGACTTCATCATGGTGACGCTCGGCACGGGGCTGGGTTCGGGCTTCGTGGCCAACGGCGAGATGATTTACGGCAGCGACGGTTTTGCGGGCGAATTCGGCCACATCATCGTCGAGCGCAACGGCCGCCAGTGCGGCTGCGGCCGGCGCGGCTGTCTGGAGACCTACGTCTCGGCGACGGGCATCAAGCGTACGGCCTTCGAGCTGATGGCGACGATGACCGCCCCGAGCAAGCTGCGCGACATCGCCTTTGCCGATTTCGATGCTTCGATGATTTCGGCCGCTGCCGCCCAGGGTGACCCCGTGGCGCTCGAGGCCTTCCGCGTGACGGGCGAGATTTTGGGCCGTGCGCTGGCCGACATCGTGGCCATCACCTCGCCCGAGGCCATCTTCCTCTTCGGCGGACTGTCGAAGGCGGGCAAGTTCATCTTCGAACCGACGCAGTGGTACATGGAGGAGAACATGCTCTCGATGTACAAGAACAAGGTGAAGCTGCTGCCCAGCGGCATCCAGGGCAAGAACGCCGCCATCCTCGGCTCCTCGGCCCTGATTTGGCAGAGCGAGCACTGAGGCAGCCCCTCCCTCTGAAGAAGCGCACCTCGTCGCGGCTCATCCCGCACGGAGGTGCGCTTTTGCGTTGAGGCCTGCCCGCTCCGCACTGCGGCCCGAGAAACCGACAGAGATGAAAAGCGCGGACCCACCTCCATCGGGTGGGTCCGCGCTTTGTCGTTTGTTATGCCGGCCTGTCCGGACCATCGGACCGTCGGCCTGCCCGGCTCCAGGTCTGTTGTGGCTGCCTGCCCGGGTGGTTCCGGCCGGAGCGGGACCTATCGCATGGCGATTTCGGCCGAGCCAATCTGGTAACCGTCGCAGTAGAGCTGCACGAGGTAGGTGCCGGCCGGGAAGCCCGAACTGTCGAAGTAGATACCCACCTCGAGGTCCTGGTTCTGGTAGTCGACCTCACGCATGGCCGAATAGCTCAGCCGCTCGCCCTCGAATTCGAAGGTAGGCATCGCCTCGGTGGTCAGCACATAGCCGTCGGGCGAGGTGAGCCGCATGTAGACCGCCTTGTTGCCCGGCGTGGTCAGCTCGTTGGCCGTCAGCACGAAGTCCACACGCACGCGTTCGGCGTTGCGGATACGCGACACCTCGTTGTTGCGGGCGTTGAGGCCCGTCAGGCGGATACCGCGCGCCTTGATGACGGCGCCGGCGCGTACCTTGTTGTCGAGCTCGGCCGCCTTCTCTTCGGCCATCTCGGCGCGGAGCGTTGCCGACGAAATCTCCTTGCGGTAGGAGATGTTCTCGCTGATGAGCTTCTTGTTGAGCGAGTTGAGCGAGTCAATCTGGTGCAGATAGCCGCGCATGACCGTACGCAGCGTGCCGACCTCCTTCTCGTACTGCTTGATTTTCGCCAGGCTCCAGCGGCGCTCCTTGCGCAGCTGGTTCATCAGCGAGTCGGCACGGCCGCGCTCGATGTCGAGGCTGGCCGAGATGGAGTCGTTGGTGATGTGGAGGTTGTCGTAATCCTCCATCAGGCGTCCCAGGTCGTTCTGAATCGAGTCGCGGTCGGCGCGCAGCAGTTCGTTGTCGAGCATCTGCTGGCGGTGGATGCTGAAGTAGAGCGCCGAGATGGCGACCAGAATCACCGAGAGGATGATGATGACAATCCGGTATCCGCGGATTGACTTCCCGGAGTCGGGTTGCGGCGTGTAATCGTCTTCGAATTCCGTGTTATCGTAATCCAGTCTGTTCTCTTCCATGGTGTCGATTTTTCTGCAAAGATACGTTTTTTGGCGAATTATCCTAATTTTCGCCGGCGGGTGAGGTTATTTTATCCGGCTTTTGAGCGGATATCTGAGCCCTTCGCAGCCCGAAAGGTAGGCGTTGATGCTGCCGATGCGCACGGGCGACTCGAGGTAGAGCGGGATTTTGTTCTCGTCGTCCGAAATCCAGATGGTGAAGACCGTGCCGTCGGTGAACGAGAAGCCCTCGGAGGTGCCCAGCTGGCAGTCGAACTTCAGCGTGCGGAAGCGGCCCATGTTGCGGATTTTCTTCTCCTCGCGCCCCAGGAAGCGGTAGCGCAGGTGGCGTACGGTGTCCTGCAGCACCATCTGCAGCGTGCGGGGCTCCCCTTCGCGGAAGTCGCCGGCTTCGGCCGACCGGAGGCTGAAGAAGAGCGAGATGGCATCCATGCTCTCGCGCGTGAGCTCCATCTCCTTTTCGCGGAAGGGGCGCTGCCGGCTGCGCCAGCGCGTGTGGACGCGCATCTGTTCCCAGTCGTAGTCGTAGGTGCTCTCGAAGGTGTAGTCGCCCTCGCGGATGTCGCTGCGGAAGTGGACCGGGCGGAGCGAGTCGGGGTCGATGTGGACCGTGTAGATGTCGACCAGGTTGAAGAACCACCGGTAGGTGGGCAGCGTGCGTCCTTCGCCGATGACCTTGTAGCAGGTGCGTCCGTCGACCTCCTCCTCCGAGGTGGAGACCCGCACGGCGCCGATTTCGGTGTTGGGGAACATCTTGGCGCGGTAGCTGACGCGGTATTCGAGCACCTCGCCGGGGTGGTAGAGCTGGGCGGCAAGGGGCGTTGCGAGTGCGAGCAGCAGCGCCGTGAGCAGCATTTTCGTACGTTTCATGATGATAGAACGGGTCATGAGCTTGGTTATTACGAAATTCGGGAAAAATCAATCTCCTCGCGCCCCGAGTAGCGGCTCCGGAGCCTGCGGAGCCCCTCGTGGCCGGGGGCCTCGAGCGACGGGTCGGATGCGAGCACCTCGCCGGCGGCGTCGCGCGAGCGGGAGAGTATCTGTACGTCGAGCGTCGGGTTGGCGATTTTCAGGTCGAAGGCCATGCCGCTCTGCAGCGTGCCGTTGATGTCGCCCGCGCCGCGCAGCTTGAGGTCGAGCTCCGCCAGGCGGAATCCGTCGTTGGTCTGGCACATGGCGTCGAGCCGCGCCTGCGACTCGCGCGAGAGCTTGTCGCCCGACATGAGGATGCAGTAGGACTGTTCGCCGCCGCGCCCCACGCGGCCGCGCAGCTGGTGCAGCTGCGAAAGCCCGAAGCGCTCGGCCGACTCGATGACCATCACCGTGGCGTTGGGTACGTCGACCCCCACCTCGATGACCGACGTGGCCACCAGAATCTGCGCCTCGCCCGCCTTGAACTGGCGCATCGACTCCTCCTTGTCGGCGGGCTTCATCTTGCCGTGGCAGATGGCCGTGACGTACTGCGGCAGCGGGAAGTCGCGCGAGATGGCCTCGTAGCCGTCCGTCAGGTCCTTGTAGTCCATCGCCTCGGACTCCTTGATGAGGGGGTAGACCACGTAGACCTGGCGCCCCTTGGCGATTTCGCGCCGCATGAAGCCGAAGAGCTTGAGCCGTGCGGCGTCGGTGTAGTGGAAGGTCTTGATGGGGCGTCGGCCCGGCGGCAGTTCGTCGATGACCGAGACGTCGAGGTCGCCGTAGAGGGTCATGGCCAGCGTGCGGGGGATGGGCGTGGCGGTCATCACCAGCACGTGGGGCGGCTGCGCGTTCTTGGTCCAGAGCCGTGCGCGCTGCTCGACGCCGAAGCGGTGCTGCTCGTCGATGACCACGAAGCCCAGGTTGGCGAACCGCACCCGCTCCTCGATGAGGGCGTGGGTGCCGATGAGGATGTGGACCTCGCCCGAGGCGATGCCTTCGAGCGCCTCCCTGCGTTCGCGGGCCTTCGAGGCGCCGGTGAGGATGGCCGCCCTGACGGGCAGTCCGTCGAGCATGCGGCCGATGGTCGCAAAGTGCTGGCGGGCCAGAATCTCGGTCGGGGCCATCATGCAGGCCTGGAAGCCGTTGTCGACGGCCAACAGCATCGACATGAGCGCCACGAGCGTCTTGCCGCTCCCCACGTCGCCCTGCAGCAGGCGGTTCATCTGGAACCCGGTGGCCGTGTCCTGTCGGATTTCGCGGATGACGCGCTTCTGGGCCCCGGTGAGCGGGAAGGGGAGCTTCTCGCTGTAGAAGCGGTTGAAGGCGTCGCCCACGCGCGTGAAGAGGAATCCGTTGCTTTTTGCGAGGCGTTCGCTGCGGCGCGCCAGGACGTTGAGCTGCACGCCCAGCAGCTCCTCGAACTTGAGGCGGTACTGCGCTTGGCGCAGCAGTTCGGCCGATTGCGGGAAGTGGATGTTGTAGTAGGCCTCGCGCAGCGGGATGAGGCCGTAGCGGGTGCGCAGCTCCTCGGGCAGCGTCTCGGCGATGTGCTCCCCGACGCGCTCCCACGTGTTGCGGACGATGCGGTAGAACCCCTTGGTGCCCACGGCTCCCTGCAGCCGTTCGGTGGTCGAGTAGATGCCCTGCATGCCGCTCTCGGGCTTGCGCGAGAGGGCCTGCTCCATCGTCTCGAGTTCGGGATGGACCATCGACAGCTCGTTGCGGTAGAAACTCGGGCGGCCGAAAATCAGGTATTCGCGCCCCACCTCGATGCGCTTCTCGACCCACTTGATGCCGGCGAACCAGACCAGCTCGGCCGAGCCCGTGGGGTCCGAGACCGAGACCGTGAAGCGGCGCTTGCGCCCCTCGCCGGCATAGCCGATGCCCGTCACGCGGGCGCGGAACTGCACGAGCGAGGGGCCCCCTTCGGTGATTTCACCGATGCGGTAGATGCGCGTACGGTCGATGTAGCGGAACGGGAAGTGGTTGAGCAGGTCGCCGACCGTGCGGATTCCGAGCTCCTTGTCGAGGAGCCTGGCGCGGGCCTCACCCACCCCCGGAACGAATTTGATATCGTTGTCGAGTATCTCCACTTGGCAAATATAGTGAATGCGGGAGGTTGCGGCAAGCGGGGCCGGGGCTCTCTTCGGTCCGGACGGAGCCGCCGCAGGCATCCCATGTGGTGCAAATATAGTGAAGACGGGGGATAAAAAGACATGTCGGCCCCTCTTTTTTGCCGCGGGCTCCTGCGCGGGAGCCTCCGCTGCGGCAGGGACGGGCCGGCAGCCGTGCGAAAACAAGACGCCCCTTCCCGGGAGTGTGGCGGCGTGAGCCGTTCCGGAAAGGGGTGGCCGATACTGCGGAGTCGCTACTCCTGCTCGTTCTTCTCGAGGGTCATCTCCACGCCCGTGCGGGCGAAGTCGCCTTTGTGCCAGGCTCCGCTACCCTCGGCCGTGCGCTCCTCTTCGGTGAACCGGATGTCGAGGCTGCCCGAGGCGAAGTCGCCTCCGTTGGCCGGGCCGTCGATGTCGGTGAAGCCGAGCTTCACCGATTGGCCGATGCTCCTGCCGGCGATTTCGAACGAGCCGTCGGCTCCGGTGAGGACGGCAGTCTCAGGCGAGTTGTTGCCGCAGACCTCGATACCTTCAATCGGATTCCCGTCGGGGTCGGTTACCGTACCTTTGACCCTGTAGTTGTTGTAGGGAGTTCCGTACATCACCAGAGTCTGCTCCTCCTTGTCGCAGGCGGTGCCGAATCCGAGCAGCGATGCCGCCATCAGCAACAGGTTCTCTTTTTTCATGGTACTGTCGGGTTTTGGTTTAATGGGTTGCCCCATGCGGGGCGTGTCGAAAGATGCGCATTTTTTCGCGGAATTCCAAAACCTTGCTATCTTTGTAGTCGTTTAAGAGCTTGAACGATGAATCTTTCGGAATACCGGCGCCGTCCGACCTGCGAGGTGCGCATCGGACGGGTCGCCATCGGCGGCGGAAACCCCGTTGCCGTGCAGTCGATGACCAATACCGACACCAACGACACGCCGGCGAGCGTCGCCCAGATTGAGCGGATTGACCGCGCGGGCGGCAAGATTGTCCGTCTGACGGCCCAGGGGCGCCGCGAGGCGGAGAATCTGGGTGCCATCGCCGCGCAGCTGTGCGCCGACGGCTACGACACGGCGCTGGTGGCCGACGTCCACTTCGTCCCCGAGGTGGCCGCCATTGCGGCCCGCTACGTCGACAAGGTGCGCATCAACCCGGGCAACTACCGCTCGCAGCACGGCGAGTTCGAGGCGCTCATCGAGCAGTGCCGCGAGCGCGGCGTGGCGCTGCGCATCGGCGTCAACCACGGCTCGCTCGCCCGCCGCGTCCTCGACGAGTGGGGCGATACGCCGCAGGGGATGGTCGTCTCGGCGATGGAGTTCCTGCGCGTCTGCCGCGAACGCGACTTCGACCAGGTGGTCGTCTCGATGAAGTCGAGCAATACGCGCGTGATGGTCCACGCCTACCGGCTGCTGGTCGAGGCGATGGATGCCGAGGGGATGCACTACCCGATACATCTCGGGGTGACCGAGGCGGGCAACGGCCTCGAGGGGCGCATCAAGAGTGCCGTGGGCATCGGCGCGCTGCTGGCCGACGGCATCGGCGACACCATCCGCGTCTCGCTGACCGAGGCGCCCGAAAACGAGATTCCCGTGGCGCAGCAGCTCGTCGAGCAGTTCTCTTCGCGTCCGGGCCGCTTCGAGGTGCTCCACCCCGAGCGCTATTCGCCCACCGAGTTCCGCCGCCGCAGCCGGGTGCAGACGCCCGTCGTGCGGGGCGAGTCGATGGAGGGCTTCCGCATCCTCGAGTCGACCTCGGGGAACCCCACGGCCGAGCTCCGTGCGGCGATTCTCAACCTCGAGGGCGACGAGCCGGTCGTTCTCCGGCGGCGCTACGACGAGCCTTCGCTCGAACGGCTGGCCGTGCGTGCGGCGGCCGACCTGGGCGTGCTCTTCCTCGACGGACTGGCCGACGGCATCTGGCTCGATGCTCCGGGCCACACGGAGGAGGAGCTCCGCCGTGTCGAGCTGATGATTCTCCAGGCGGCGCGCGTCCGCTTTTCGCATACCGAGTATATCGCCTGCCCCTCGTGCGGCCGTACGCTCTACGATATCGAGCAGACGCTGGCCGCCATCAAGGCCCGTACGTCGCACCTCCGGAACCTGAAAATCGGCGTCATGGGGTGCATCGTCAACGGGCCGGGCGAGATGGCCGATGCCGACTACGGCTACGTGGGGGCCGCCCCGGGGCGCATCACGCTCTACAAGGGACGCACGGTCGTCGCGCGCAACATTCCGCAGGAGGAGGCGCTCGACCGTCTGGTGGCCCTCATCCGCGAAAACGGCGACTGGCACGAACCGGGCGAGTAGGGCACCCCTCGCCGCGCCTGCCCTCCGGCTCCGGCACGTTAAGGACCGGCCGCCGCAGAGTTCCTGCCCGTGCAGAGCTCCTGACTGCCGGCTCCGACCCGTTGAGGCCCGGCCGCCGCAGATGCCCCTGCCGCCGGTTCCGACCTGCCGGTTCCGGTTCCTTCCTTACCCCGAAAAATCATTCGACCGATGACCATTCTTCCTTTGGCATACCTTCCTTCGGTGGAGTACATCGCGCATCTGCTGCGCGAGGAGTGCGTCATCGACCTGGGCGAACACTTCGTCAAGCGCTCGGAGCGCAACCGTACGCGGATTCTGGCCACGGGCGGCCCGATGGAGCTCACGGCCCATGTCCGCAATGCCGACCGCCCGCGCCAGCCCATGCGCGAGGTGCGGCTCGACTACTCGAAGCGCTGGCCCCACCAGCACTGGGTCTCGCTCGTCTCGGCCTACCGCAGCTCGCCCTACTTCGACCACTATGCCGAGCGCTTCGAGCCCCTCTACCGTGCGCCGGGCGACCTGCTTGCGGAGTTCAACCTTGCGCTGCTGCGCACGCTGCTCGAGGCGGCCAAGGCCCCCTGCGACCTCCGTCTTTCGGAGCGCTACGTCGAGGCGCGTCAGGGCGACATCGACCTGAGGCCCAAACACAGAGAGGGCCCGGCCTTCGAGGCCGAGCCCTACATTCAGGTCTTTTCCGACCGGATGCCCTTCGTCGCCAACCTGTCGTTCATCGACCTGTTGTTTGCCGAAGGCCCACAAGCCACGGCTGTCGCGGCTCGCTGTCGATTTTGAAGCGGAGGCTGTCGTGTCGCCCTCCCAGTGAAACATCCAGCCATACGATTCCCTGCAGCGTCATCGTGTCGGTGACGTACTGGCAGTCCGCATAGCGGTGCAGCGCTACCGAGTCGCCGTTGATGCGCAGCGTCGGCATGCCCGCCGAGGAGTAGACCTTGAAGGCCTGCCGCTCGGTGTCGCGCAGCCGGTGCCGCTTGTCGGCCAGATGGAGCGTCGTGTCGCTCTTGTTCCACATCGCACGGTAGAGGTAGTAGGCGTCCTTGCGCTCGCGGCGGTCCTGGGTCATCAGTCCCGAGCCGTTGATGCCGTAGGGACGGCGCGACGAGCCGTAGTCGAAGAGGTTGTTGACCCACTGGCCCCAGAAGAGCGAATCGCTCTCGAGGTTCTTGGCATAGGCCTCGTGGAAGCGGCTCTGGCGCTGCTCGGGAATCCAGTTGGTGCGCGATACGGGCGGTACGGCGTTGTACTGGTGGGCCGGGAATCCGGGCTGTCCGTAGCAGACGCCCGAGGCGAGGTGCGACCAGTTGCGGCGCAGCAGGTTGCGCCATACCGAGACATCGTCGGGCGAACCCTTCTCCCAGCCGACGTCCTGCTGCCAGACAATCAGGTCGGTGATGAAGTTGATGCTGCCGTCCTGGTTGCTGCATGCCACCGTCGGTCGGGTGGGGTCCATGCGGTGGGCGGCGTCGTTGAGCCGGCGGATGTAGGGCGAGGCGTCGTCGCCCTTGGCCTGCAGCAGCGAATAGATGCCCCACATGACCACCGAGGGGTGGTTGTAGTTCTGGGCGATGATTTCCTGCAGCTGCTGGAGCCCGTTCTCCTCGAACTGCGGGGTGGGGAAGTAGCCCATGTCGCCCAGGAAGGGGGCCCGCTGGAAGGGGATTTCGGTCCAGACCAGCACTCCGCGCTCGTCGCAGCGGTCGTAGAAGTATTGTGCGTGGGGCATCATGGCCGAACGTACGGCGTTGGCCCCCAGGTCGCGGATGTACTCCATGTCGGCGTCGTAGTCGGCGTCGGTCAGCGCACCGCCCTCGAGCGCATTGTCGTGGTAGAGCGTCACGCCGCGGATGTCGTAGCGCCGGCCGTTGAGCGCGAAGCGCTCCTCGGGGGTGACATGCACCGAGCGGAATCCGGTCCGCATGGTCACCTCGTCGAGCACCTGCTGTTCGCCCAGTCGTACGCTGACGCGGTAGAGTGCCGGACGGTCGGGGCTCCACAGCTCGGGGTCGTCGACCGAGAAGGGAACCGATGCCGGACGTCCGTCGAGCCGCACGCGCTGGCGGCGCGTGTAGACCCGTTCGCCGCCCGGCGCCGTGATGTCGAGCGTGAGCAGGCAGCTGGCCTCGCCCGACGACGAGGTGAGGTGGATTTCGGCCTCGCCCTCGACGCGTTCGTCGGTGACCGAGGTGGTGCGCACCAGCACGCCGTCCGAACCGAAGTAGAGGGGCGAGACGGCCGTCCGCTCGGTGACGATGAGCTCCGCCCCGCGGTAGATGCCGCCGTAGAGGTTGGCGTCGGTCGAGACGGGCAGCACGTCCGAGCGGCTGTTGTTGCTCACGATGACCAGCAGCGCGTTCTTGTCGCCGCAGCGCAGCTTGTCGGTGATTTCGAAGGTGAAGGCTGCCGCGCCGCCGCGGTGTTCGCCCACGTAGTAGCCGTTGACGAAGAGCGTGGCGACGTTCTGTACGCCGTAGAACTTGACGAAGACGCGCTTGTTGCTCCATTCGGAGGGGATGCGCATCTCGTTCTGGTAGTTGGCCGTGGTTTCGAGGAACGAGCCGACGGCCTCCGTGTCGGTGTTCCACGTATGGGGCAACGTGACGTAGCGGGCGTTGTCGCTCGTATTCTCCGACTTGAAGAAGAAGCGCCAACCCTCGTTCAGCGGGTAGATTTTGCGGGCCTGCGCCGTGATGCCGAGCAGCACGAGCAGCAGGGTTGCTGCGAATCGTTTCATGGTTTTTCGGAATCCTGTTCGGGACAAATATAGTAAAATCTGCCGAAAGTTGCGCTTCCGTTTTCCGGCCCGAGGCTGCAACAACAAAGAGGTCCGGGCTGCGGCCCGGACCTCTTCGTCTGAAAAAGCAGGAGACTTGATTGGGATGAAGATATCGATTTTTCGTGGCGTATTTCGATAGAGGGGAAAGTCTCCTGTTGTGCGGTTCGTTACTACTTCTTCTGTGCTACTACCACCTTGACGGTACCCGTGCGCTGCTCGCCGTAGGCGTAGGTGAAGGTCACGTCGATGGAGATGGTCTCGGTGTTGGCCATTTCGGTGTCGGTCGAGCCCTTGACCGTCAGCTTACCCGTTGCCGGGTCGAACGAGATGCGGTTCGAGTAGATGATGTCGGGGTTCGAGTAGGTCACCTCGGCCGACAGCGGCGTCTTGATGTTCATCAGAAGGCCCTTGGCGTCGGTCGTGCCGTCCTCGGCCGGAGCGGCGAAGACGTTGTCGCCGTTCATGTCCTTGAGCGTCAGCAGCGTCGAGATGTAGAGCGACTGTTCGCTGGTCGTAGCGCCGATGGAGCCCTCACGGGTGGTGATTTCCGTATCCTTGATGGGGTCTACGATGTAGGCCGTGAACTCCTGCATGTCGAATACCACGCCGTTGTTGTCCTCGAGCGTTACGACAATCGGCAGTTCGAGACCCTTGTACGAGCCCCACGAGAGCATCGTGCCGCTTACGGAAGCCGTGCCGAAGTCTGCCTCCTCGTCGCTGTTGTCGAGGGCGAACCTGACGCTTACGCCGGCAACGCCGCCGTCATAGAAGTAGGTGTTGCTCAGGTTCTTGTTGTCGACCGACAGCGTTCCGTTCTCGAGCGTCGTGGCAATCAGCACGCGGTTGTCGGCCGGCAGGTCGGAGCCGCGCTGCAGCAGCACGCCCTGGGGCTTGTTGAGCGTGAAGGTGCCGCCGAAGACAACCTCGAGGCCCCACGTGGTGGTCAGCTTGCCCGAGAGTTCGTACGGAGTGTCGGTCTTCACGAAGGCCACGACGATGTTGTCCGAGCCGATGATGAGCTGCGTGCCGTCCTCGGCCTTCAGCGTGTTCTCACCCTCCTCGGTCGAGACGAACTGCTTGCCGCTCAGAGCGCCCTTGAAGGTGTTGTAGTCGGCGAAGTACTTCTCGGCAGCCTCGCCCCACGTGTTCCAGATGAGCTCGGCGTAGTCGGGGAATACCTTGTACTGGCGCGTGTTGGGCTCGTAGGCAATCTCCTTCGTGATGAGCTGGTCGGCAACTGCGGGCAGACCCTCGACTGCGAGCGGGAACTCAACCGTTACGGTCGTGCCGGCTGCGGTCTCCTCGTAAACGGCCTTCACGGTGTAGTTGCCGCCTGCGATGAAGTGGTTGTTCGTATCGGTGAACTTGAGCGTCATGCGCTGTACGTCACCCTCGGCCGACGGCTGCGTGTAGCTCTCGGCAGCAACAGCGATGTCGTCCACAGTCTGGCCCTCGGCGTCGGTTACGGTGAAGGTCGGCGTCAGCGAAGTGAGACCGTTGAAACGCTCGAAGTCAAGCTTGTTGGTGAATTCGAACTCGGCGGTGTACTCCTTCGAGCCCGCAACGGCTGCGTAGTTCCATACCACCGGAGCGTCGAGCTGTGCGGCCGAAACCTCCGTGTCGACGGCAATCACGTTGAGTTTGTGTACGGCTGCGGTGTTGATGTCGGCGTAGTTGCCGTTCTGGTCCTTCAGACGGAAGGTGAAGGCGCCCGACGTGATGACGTCACCCACCAGTTCGGGAGCCGACGTTACGATGGCGGCCGTGGTCTCGGTCAGCTCGTAGTTGTCGTCGTGGTTCGTTACCGTAGCGGCAGCCTCGGGAGCAACCAGCTCGAACTCGGGAACGTTCTCCCATACGCTGTTGAGTGCTACCAGCTCATCGTTCTGCTCCAGCACGACGGTGAAGCCCTCGAAGAAGGTGCGGGCGGTCTTGTCGGTGAACTCGACGTCGGTGGTGTACTCGTTGTTATCGGCCAGAGCCACATACTTGTCACCCTCGAGCCGGGCAACCTTCAGCAGGTTGTTGATGGAGTATGCAGTGCCACCCTCGGTCGGGATGAACTCGGTGGTGTACTCGATGCCCTGCAGCGGCTTCTCCTCGGTCGAAGCAGCGTTCGGGATGTTGACGTTGAGCGCGATGGCGAGCGTCTTGGGCTGCTCCTCGAGCAGAGCCTCGAGGTAGTTGTAGTCGGTCGATACGACCACCACGAACTCACCCTTGGTGGCGTTCCAGTCCTTCACCTCGTCGATGGTGAAGGCGGCACCCTCGGCACGGGTCATCACCTCCTCGGTCACGATGCTCAGCGTCTCGGTGTTGAGCTTCGACTCTACGGCCAGCGATGCGGGCGATACGCGGAACTTCAGCTCGGCCTGCTGCTTCTCGGCAGCACCCAGCGAGAAGTAGGAGGTCTCGCTCTGCTCGTTGGTCATCTGGATGGCGTACGAAGCGGGGAATACCACCTTGCCGTCGGCATAGGCCGGAACGTAAACCAGCGACTGGATGCGGCTTTCGAGGTCAGCCACGCGCTGCTCGAGCTCCTCGATTTTCTCCAGGTAGCCCTGCAGCTCGTCGTCGAGCATCGACTTCGATACGGTCAGACCCTCGGCTCCGCCGATGAGTGCCAGGATAGCCTCCTTGTACTCCTCGTTCTGAGCCTGAATCTCCTTCAGAACGGCGTCGGCAGCACCCTCGGCATTGACATAGTCGTAGTCGAACTTGTAGTTGGCGATGTAGTCGTTGATTTGCTCACCCAGCCACGAGTCCTTCTTGAACTCCTCGATGGCGGCGTCAATCAGGCTCTGAACATCGACACCCTCCAGCTTCTCGAGGCGCGAGATGAGGTCGTTGAGCGCCGACTTGGTGGCAAACTCGTTGCGCATCGTCTCTTCCGAAGACTTCACGACGTTGTCCACGTAGCTCTTCAGCGTGTTCTCCAGGTCACGCAGCTTCTGGGCAACGTCGCCCATGCCCTCGAACTTGCCTTCGAGGTCGGAGAGTCGCGACGTGAGGTCGTCGATAGCCTCGACGGAGCTCTTCACGCCGTCAATTTGGCTCTGGAGGTCCTTGATGGTGACGGACTCCAGCTCGTCGAGTTTCTTGTTTATCGAATCGATGTCGTCGTCGTAGTCCTTACAACCGACACCGGTCAGCATTGTTCCTGTCAAGAACAACGCAAGAAACTTTTTGAAAAATTGTTTTTTCATAGTTGATAATAATTGAGTTGTGTTGAATTTGTTGTGGTTTGTCCTCTGTTGCCCTGTGTGGTTCCGCATGCGGAGCCTCGTTTCGATGTGCTTTTTTAACTAATTGGTTTATAAAAAGTTGTATCGCTTAAGTCTCTTTTGTTTAGCTCTGGTTTACAATTTGTTGGTATCATATATGATACGCGTGGTGCAAATATAATATATAAATTTTGCACGGCAAAACTTTTTATCCGATTTTTTGAAAATGGCACTCGATTATCAAGAGGAGGTAGCCTATATCTCCAATAGAATCAGACAATTACGCAAGGAAAAACATCTGACCGTCCAGGAACTTGCCTATCGCTGCGATATGGAACGCTCGAACATGAGCCGCATCGAGGCGGGGCGGACCAACCTGACCGTAAAGACGATGTGTATCATCTGCAATGCACTCTGTGTGAATCTGCGCGATTTAATCCGCTAAGCAATATACCTTATTATATTATAATTAGTGACCCGTTGCGGGGAACGAAATAGCGGTTTATCTTGCCGGGGCTACCACGAGGGTCCCTTTTTTTTATGCTTTTTGCGACCATGGTTCCGCCGGGCCTTCGCCTTCGGCGCAAAGATGCGTCGTTGGAGTTTCGCACCCGGAATTTGGCGCTTCGCGCGGCAAACGTTATCTTTGTCGGAGAATCGAAACGATTGACCGATGAATGCAATAGACCTGGTGGTATGCCTCATGCTGCTGCTGGCCGTCTGGCACGGCTGGCGGCAGGGATTCATCGTGCAGGTGTGCTCGCTGGCCGGAATTGTAGCCGGCATCTGGCTCGCCTCGCGCTACGGGGCCGACGTCGGCGGCTGGCTCCGCCTCGACGAGGAGTTCGCCGCCGCAGGGGGCTTCATCGCCCTCTTCGTGGTGGTCGTCATTGCGGTGGCCATCGTGGCCCGACTGCTGCGGGGCGTATTCCGCTTCGCCGGGCTGGGTGTGGCCGACGTGCTGCTGGGCATCGTGGTCTCGCTGGCCAAATGCCTCGTGGTGCTCGGCGTGCTCTTTGCGGCCTTCGAGCGAATCAATGCGCACTATGACCTGGTCGATGGGAAAACCATCGACGAATCAATCAGTTATAAACCCGTCATGCACCTCTCCGATGCCCTCTTCCCCTTTATGGAACGGGCCCTGGGCGAGGTGTCGGCGACAATGCTCGGCGAGGATGGAGACAACGCGGCAGAGTGAACGGCGGGGCATGGTGGTCCGTGCCACGGGCAGCTGGTATGAGGTGACGAGCGACGGTCGGACGTTCCGCTGCCGCATCCGCGGCCGACTGCGTCTGAAGGGCGTCCGTTCGACCAACCCCGTGGTGGTGGGCGACGTGGTGTGCTTCGAGGAGGGCGAGGAGGGCGAAGGTACCATCTTCGCCATCGAGCCGCGCCGCAACTACATCATCCGCCGCGCGTCGAACCTCTCGAAGGAGTCGCACATCATTGCGGCCAACGTCGACCAGGCGCTGCTGGTGGTGACGCTCGCCGAGCCGGTGACGGCCCCCGAGTTCGTCGACCGCTTCCTGGTGACGTGCGAAGCCTACAAGGTCCCCGTCACGCTGCTGCTGGCCAAACGCGACCTGCAGTCGGACGAGGCGGTGGCCGCCTTCCGTGCGGTCTACGAGGCGGCGGGATACCCTGTGCTGGAGGTCTCGGCGCTCGAAGGGCGGGGCGTGGAGGAGGTCCGCGCGCTGCTGGCCGGCCGTACGACCCTCATCTCGGGCAACTCGGGAGTCGGCAAGTCGACCCTCGTGCAGGCCATCGACCCCACGCTCGACATCCGTACGGGCGAAATCTCCGAGAGCCACCACAAGGGGCGCCACACGACCACCTTCTCGACGATGTATCCGCTCGGCGACGGGGGCTGGCTCATCGACACGCCGGGCATCAAGGGCTTCGGCCTCATCGACATCGACGACGCCGAACTGTGGCACTACTTCCCCGAGATGATGCGCCTGGCGCCCGGCTGCCGCTTCTACAACTGCACCCATACCCACGAGCCGGGATGTGCCGTCGTGGCGGCCGTCGAACGGGGCGAAGTGGCCTGGTCGCGCTACGAAAGCTACCTCAAAATCCTCGACGAAGATGACAAATACCGCAAATAGGGATGTGGCCTGGTACCGCGAGCGGATTGCGTGGCTGGCCGAATTCATGCTCCCCGAGCGCTACGACGTGCTGCGGCGTACGGTCGCCATGCGTACGCGCTACATGACTATCCTGGCCGAGAATACCTTCCATCCGCAGAACGCCGCGGCGCTCATCCGCCACTGCGAGGCCTTCGGCCTGCAGCAGATGCATACGGTCGAGACCGTCTGCCGCTTCAACCCCAATGCCGCCATTGTGCGGGGCACCGACCGCTGGGTCGACATCCGCCGCCACCGCTCGACGGCCGAGGCCATCGCGGCGCTGCGCGGCGAGGGGTACCGCATCGTGGCGACGACGCCCCACCGCGAGGATACGACGCCCGAGTCGTTCGACGTCACGCGGGGCCGCTTCGCGCTGGTCTTCGGTACGGAGCATGCCGGCATCTCGGAGGAGGTGCTCGCCTCGGCCGACGAGTTCCTGCGCATCCCCATGTGCGGCATGGTCGAGAGTCTCAATGTCTCGGCCTCGGCCGCCATCCTCATCTACATGCTCTCGGAGCGGATGCGCCGCCAGGTCGAGGGGTGGAACATGACCGCCGCCGAACAGGCTGCGACGCTCTACGGATGGATGTGCCGCAGCGTCAAGGATTCGGAGGAAATCCTCAGACGCAAATACGGAGAAGAATAGCAAAACATGAATACGATTCTGCGCAAACAGTTTCTGGCCCACGTGGGTCAGACTTCGCCTTCGCCCATGCTGGTGGAGGTCGAGCGGGCCGAAGGGAGCTTTTTCTACACGCCCGAGGGGCGCCGCTACTACGACCTGGTGGCGGGTGTCTCGGTGAGCAACGTGGGTCATGCCAACGCGGCGGTGGTACGCGCTGTGCAGGAGCAGGCGGCCCGCTACATGCATGTGATGGTCTACGGCGAGCTGGTCGAGGCGCCGCAGGTGCGCTACGCCGCGCGCATCGCCTCGCTGCTGCCCGGCGGACTCGAGAGCGTCTACTTCGTCAACTCGGGTGCCGAGGCGGTCGAGGGGGCCCTCAAGCTGGCCAAGCGCTTCACGGGACGCACCGAGCTCATCTCGATGCGGCGCGCCTACCACGGCTCGACGCACGGCTCGATGAGCGTGATGGGCGCCCCCGAGGGCGAGGAGTGGAAGGGAGCCTTCCGCCCGCTGCTGCCCGACGTGCAGGCCATCGAGTTCAACGACCCGGCGCAGCTCGACCGCATCACGCGCCGCACGGCCTGCGTGCTGGTCGAACCCGTGCAGGGCGAGGCCGGCGTGCGGGTGCCGCAGCCGGGCTACCTCGAGGCGCTGCGCCGCCGCTGCGACGAGGTGGGGGCGCTGCTCGTCTTCGACGAAATCCAGACCGGTCTGGGCCGTACGGGTGAGCTCTTCGCCATGCAGAAGTACGGCGTGGTGCCCGACATCGTCTGCCTGGCCAAGGCCTTCGGCGGGGGGATGCCGCTGGGCGCCTTCGTCGCGCGCCACGAAATCATGGATACGCTGCAGTCGAATCCCGTGCTGGGACACATCACCACCTTCGGCGGCCATCCGGTCTGCTGTGCGGCGGGCCTTGCGGCGCTGGAGTATCTGCTCGAACACCATGTAGTCGAGCAGGTCGAGGCGAAGGGCGCCCTCTACGAGGAGCTGCTGCAGGGCCATCCGGCCGTGCGTGAAATCCGCCGCAGCGGTCTGCTGCTGGCCGTCGAGCTGGGCTCCTCGGAGCGGTTGTACCGCATCATGGAGCTCTTCAAGGAGGCGGGCATCATGAGCGACTGGTTCCTCTTCTGCGACACGGCCTTCCGCATCTCGCCGCCGCTGACCATCTCCGAGGAGGAGGTGCGCGACAGCGCGCGCATCATCCTCGGGTGCCTCGACCGGCTCTGAGTTGCGCAGCCCGGGAGTCTGCCCGCGAATGCCGGCGAGAGGCGGGGCTGCCTCCGCTGTCCGGCGCAAAAATCAAAGCCGCATCCCTGACCATGTGGGGGATGCGGCTTTTTCCGTTGTGTGGGGCGGCCGGTTCAGCCGCAGATGTAGACGCAGTTGTAGAGCAGCGCGGCGGCCAGGGCGCCTACGATGGGCCCCAGCACGGGTACCCAGCTGTAGCTCCAGCCGCTCGGCCCCTTGCCGCGAATCGGCAGCAGGGCGTGGGCCAGGCGCGGCGGCAGGTCGCGTGCCGGATTGATGGCGTAGCCCGTCGTGCCGCCCAGCGACATGCCGATGGCCATGATGAGCATCGTCACGGGCAGTGCGCCGAGGCTTCCCATTCCGATTTCGGGGGTGTTGGCCTCGTTGCCGATGGCCAGGATGACGAAGACCAGCAGGAAGGTGCCGACCATCTCGCAGAAGAGGTTGCGCGGACGGTTCATGATGGCGGGCATCGTGCAGAAGACGCCCAGCTTTGTGGCGGGGTCGTCCGTGGCGTCGAAGTGGTCCTTGTAGTAGGCGTAGACGAGTACCGCGCCGCAGAAGCCGCCGGCAAGCTGCGCCACGACATAGCCCGCCACGTGGGCCCAGGGGAAGAGTCCCGCCACGGCCATGCCGACCGTTACGGCCGGGTTGAGGTGGGCGCCCGAGTAGGGGCCCGCAATCAGTACGCCGCACATCACCGCAAGGCCCCAGGCCAGGGTGATGACCACCCAGCCGCCGCCCTGGCCTTTCGAGCGGTTCAGACAGGTCGAGGCGACCACGCCGTCGCCCAGCAGCACCAGCACCAGCGTGCCGATGAATTCGAAGATGCATTGGGTCAGAAAGTCGGGTGTCATGGCTTAGCGTTGTTTCGGTGATTCGTAATCGTGCAGTACGCGCCCTACGGCATCGTGCCACCCCTCGATGGCGTGTGCAATCTGTGCGCGGTCGGAGGTGGGTTCGAAGATACGCTCGGCATCCCATTGGCTGCGGATTTCGTCGAGGTCCTTCCAGTAGCCGACGGCCAGACCTGCCAGATAGGCCGCACCGAGGGCCGTGGTCTCGGTCACGCGGGGACGGATGACCCGCTCGCCGAGCAGGTCGGCCTGGAACTGCATGAGCAGGTTGTTGCGCGCGGCTCCGCCGTCGACCTTCAGCTCGCGCAGCGTGATGCCGGCGTCGCGCTGCATGGCGTCGACGATGTCATAGGTCTGGTAGGCGATGCCTTCGAGCGCTGCGCGGGCGATGTGGGCTGCCGTCGTGCCGCGGCTGATGCCGCTCACCGAGCCCCGTGCGTACTGGTCCCAGTAGGGTGCCGCAAGGCCCGTCAGCGCCGGTACGAAGTAGACGCCGCCCGTGTCGGGCACCGACGAGGCGAGCGTCTCGACCTCGGATGAGGAGCGGATGATGCCCAGTCCGTCGCGCAGCCACTGCACGACCGAACCGCCCACGAAGATGCTTCCCTCGAGGGCATAGGTGACGCGGTCGCCGATTTTCCAGGCGATGGTCGTCAGCAGGTTGTTGGCCGAGACGATGGGCTTCTCGCCGCTGTTCATCAGCAGGAAGCAGCCCGTGCCGTAGGTGTTCTTCACCGCACCCGGCTCGACGCAGAGCTGTCCGAAGAGGGCCGCCTGCTGGTCGCCCGCGATGCCGGCGATGGGCACCTTGTGGGCGAAGATGGTGGTCTTCGTCGTGCCGTATATCTCGCTCGACGAGCGTACGTCGGGCATCATCGAGCGCGGAATGCCGAAGAGCGCCAGCAGTTCGTCGTCCCAGTCGAGCGTGTGGATGTTGAAGAGCATCGTACGCGAGGCGTTGCTCACGTCGGTGACGTGCAGTTCGCCGCGCGTCAGGCGCCAGATGAGCCACGAGTCGACCGTGCCGAACATCAGCTTGCCCTTCTCGGCGCGGGCGCGGGCACCCGGCACGTTGTCGAGAATCCACTTGATTTTCGTGGCGCTGAAGTAGGCGTCGACAATCAGTCCCGTCCGCTCGCGGATGAACTCGGTGCGTCCCTCGGCTTTCAGCTGGTCGCAGTACTCCGAGGTGCGGCGGTCCTGCCAGACGATGGCGTTGTAGACGGGCTCCTCGGTTTCTGAGTCCCAGACGATGGTCGTCTCGCGCTGGTTGGTGATGCCGATGCCGGCGATGTTGAGTCCGTTGATGTCGATGGAGGCGATGGCTTCGGCGATGACCGAGGCCTGCGAGGCCCAGATTTCATGGGGATTGTGTTCGACCCATCCCGGTTTGGGGAAGTACTGGGGGAATTCGCGCTGGGCCATTGCGCGGATTTGGCCCTTGCGGTCGAATACGATGGCGCGCGAACTGCTCGTCCCCTGGTCGAGCGACAGGATGTATTGTTCCATAAGGCGTAGGTTGTGGTTTTGTCGGTTCCTCGGTCCCTCGCCGCAAAGTGCCTTGCGGTCAGTGCCGATGATTGGGTTGCACTGCAAATATAATGAAAAAAGACGATTCGAAACGAAAGTTATAAACTTTTTATTCGAAACATAATTCGGGATATCTCGAAATTGAAACGAAATGCCCCGAAGCCGTCGGCTCCAGGGCAATTATCGGGCCGGAAGGGGGTTCCGGCAGTCGCTGTCGGCGGGGTTACTCGGCGGCGTTGCGCTTGAGCCACTCCGTGCGGCGCAGGTCGGGCAGATGGGTCACCTTGAACTGCTCGAAGCGGACGCGGAATCCGTCGCCGTCGGGGCTGGCGGCCATCGGGCCCACCATCACCGGGGTGTTGTCCTGCAGCGGGGCGTTGCGCATGAGCGTGTAGGTGCGGTCGTCGAACGAGTAGAAGATTTCGACGGCGTCGAGCCGGCGTACGGCCTTGAGCCAGATGAAGGGGACGGGCCGTTCGAGCGGAATGACGCTCCAGTCGCTGGTCGTGTGGGTCACTACCGTGCTGAGGTTGTAGCGTCCGTCGACGAACTCGATGCCGGCCTTGATGTAGTTGCGGTGGTCGATGCGCAGCATGAGTCCCGCCTGGTCGAAGCGTGCGGCGTATTCGCCCGAGATTTTGATTTTGGCCTCGAACTCGCCGCCGTAGGTGGCATAGTAGAAGGGGGCGTCGTCGACCGTGAAGCCGTAGTGCGAGATGCGCCAGTAGTCGGTGTGCGGGGTGACGCGGAAGGTGAGCGCGTCGCCCTCGATGTTCCACTCTTCGGGCTCGTTGAACCACTGCATCTTCTCCAGCGTCTGGGCTGTTGCCGCCTGCGCCGTGAGCAGGACAAGCAACATGATGAGAAAGCCTTTTTTCATCGTTGTTTTGCGTTAGTTTCGTTACCTTTGCAAAGGTAGTGCTCCCTGCACCGGTGCGCAATACTGAGGATTAACCATTTTTTTGCCCGAATCATGGAACGCGATGCCGAACGTTTGTTGAACGAGGAGCTGTTGCGGCAGCCCTTCGCCGGGGAGGCGGGCGGCCTTTCCGCCGACGAGTGCCGCCGCATGGCGGCGTGCTATGCCCGGACCGAAGGGGTCATTGCCGTGCTGAGCGACCTTCGCGAAGAGACGAGTCTGGTCTTTTACGGCAGTTTTGCCGAACGTCTCGGGTTGGGAGGCCGCGGAGGGTCGTACGTCGTCGGCTCCATCTGGGAGGAGGAGATTCTGCGTCGGGTCCACCCCGACGACCTGCGCCGCAAATACCTGCTCGAACTCCAGTTCCTGCGCTGGGTCAAGCAGCATTCCCGGCGCTGCGACTGCAGCCTGGCCGAGCCGCTGCGCATGTGCGACGCCTCGGGCGAATATCTTCAGGTGCTGCACCGGATGTTCTATCTGGCGGACGATGCCGCAGGCAATGTCCGCCTGGCGTTGTGCCTCTATGGCCCCCGCGGGCTCGAAACGGCCGATGCGGTCATCGTCGACCCGCTCGAGGGGTGCACCCGGCGTCTTGAGCTGCCGAGTTGCGATGCGCTTCTGACGGAGCGCGAGCGCGAGGTGCTGGGATGGATAGACCGTGGGCTGACAAGCAAGGAGGTGGCCGGCCGCCTCTCCATCAGCGTCCATACGGTCAGCCGCCATCGTCAGAACATCCTGGAAAAACTGCGTGTGGGCAACGCGACCGAGGCGTGCCGCGTCGCCCGCGGGCTGGGGCTTCTGGAGTGATGGGGGCGTCGGGCCCGCTCGCTGCCGGCGCCGGGGAGCCCCGGTCCGTCTTTCACCCGTTCCGACCCGTCTCCGCCCGTTCCGACCCGTCTCCGCCCGTCCAGCCCCGTCTTCGCTCGTCCCGTCCCGCCCCGGTCCGTTTTTCGCCCGCCCCGGCTCGCTCCTGCCAGCCCTTGACCGGGCTGTTTCGTCCCACCTCTGCCAACCTCCTGTCCGTCTCTGCCCGTCCTGTCCCGCCCCGCTCTCCCTTTCCGTCCGCGACGGAGTGTTTTTGCCAGCCCTTGACCGGGCTGCTCCGGCCCACCTCTGTCAACCCCCTGTCCGTCTCTGCCCGTCCTGTCCCGCCCCG
>DGYMI06202__coassemble_943_pt1 | contig 75455 bp, 62 predicted proteins | sample DGYMI06202__metabat2_low_PE_006 | metagenome-assembled genome bin DGYMI06202 | reverse complement strand
AGCGCAGAGGCAAAAGAAAAACAGAGTTTTTCGCAATTTGACTCTGCCGAGCCGCCTCCTGTCTTCTCTAAAGATAGTGAAAGGCGAGCGCAGAGGCAAAAGAAAAACGGAGCTTTTCGCAATTTGATTCTGCCGGGCCGCCTCCTGTCTTCTCCGAAGGCAGTGGGTTTGTCGCAGATTTCCGCGCACTATTCTACGGCACCCTTCAGCAGGAGGGGTGCGCAGAGCTCACCGTAGAGCCTGATATAGAGCGTATCCGTATAGGGACCCGAAGGTTTTCCGTCCGTTGCGACGCGTACGGTCGCTTCGGCGCGCGCTCCGGGCGCAAGGTAGGCCGGGATTTCAGCCTGTACGTCGGGCGAGCTGGCGCTCCAGTTGAGCCGCATCGGGGCCTCGGACGTATTGCAGAGCGTAAAGGTGCGTACGGGGCTCTCTCCGCGTTTGGAGAGGCGCATGCCGACCGCCTTCACGTCGGTACGAAGACCTTTGGCCACTTCGTTGGGAAAGCGGAGCTCCTCCTCCGTCATGCTCCCTTCCACGTAGCCGAGTATCATCAGAGTGTTGAATTTCCGGTATGAGCCGTTGGTTGCGACCACCGTGAGGCCGCGCTTCTGTTCGCCGAACAGGTCCGTGGGGTCGAGCGTCACCTCGACGACGCCCTGCTTGCCGGGTTCAACCGGGGCCTTGGAGTATTCGGGCACGGCACAACCGCACTGCGAGTGGACCGTGAGGATGCTGACCGGGGCATCGGCAATGTTCGTGTAGACGAACCGCAGCTTGACCTTGCCGTCGGAGGCCTTGATGCGGCCGACGTCCATCGTCGGCTGTTCGAACCTCAGGATACGGGCGGTCTGTGCCCGGAGGGTCGTTGCAAAGCCCAGTGCAAGCACAAGCAGAAGTGTACGGTACAGCAGGTTGTAATGCATGGTTGGCAGTTTTTTAAAAAAAGGAGGATGCGGGGCCGAGCGCCGCATCCTCCCGGTAGTTGTTCGTTGGCTCCGGACGGATTACTCCACAACCGGGCACTTGATGTTCTCGAACCAGGTAATCGAACCCTTCGACGATACGGCGTCGTAGCCGTGACCCGTCAGGTCCTTGACCGTCGAGCCGTCCTCCGACTCATCCAGACGCCAGTAGGCAACCAGACCCTCCGAGTCGGGGCTTACGTAGCACTGGTTGTTCTTCAGCTCGACGCTCGTCAGCGCGCGGTTCCATACGCGGGCCTCGCTCACGCAGCCGTTCATGTAACGTCCGCGCTCCGAACGGCCGATGTGGAAGCCCTCCATGTAGTCCCAGGCCATGTTGATGGCGCTCTTGGTCGAAGAGTCGAGCGTCTGGTCGGCTTCACAGTTGACGTAAAGCGTCAGCTCCGACCCCGTGTCGACTACGGCGATGTGGTACCACTGTCCCGTGTTGAAGTGGGTCGACGAGGTTACCGATGCACCGCGGCCGGCATACTGCAACTGGTTCTTGTCGCAGGAGATGTCGCCGAAGCGGAGCAGGAAGTTCTCCTCGACGCCGATAACCGAGGCGATGCCCGGGTTCGACGAGGCCGAGTAGAAGCTGTTCATGAAGACGCGGCACTCCATCGTGCAGACGCCCATGTCGCTCAGCGAGGCGTCGCCCATCATCGACGGTACGGAGAAGTACCACGACTGCTCGAGGTTGACGCACTTGGTGGTGATAATCTGGTTGATGAGCACGTACTGCGTCTGCGAGGCGCCGAGGATGCCCATGCCGTTCGACGTGCTGGTGATTTTCAGAGGCACGCAGTAGAGAGCGCCGTCCTCGAAGTCCTCCATCGTGGTGATTTCGAAGAGTGCGGAGCTCGACACGTTGCTGCCGGCGCTGATGGTCACCCGGTCGGAGGAGAGCTGATAGCTCCCCTCCGGCAGCATCTTGTAGGATGCACCGGTCTGTGCGTTGTAGGTATCGACGGCTGCCGGGTCGATGGCCAGCGTGACGTCGACATCGGAGGTCATTTTGCACGACGAGGTCACCGTGACACCCATCGACGAAGGACCGTCGACGTACATGTTGGTTACGGGAGAGCTCTCCGTGCCGGTGAAGAATACCACGTCGGAGTATTCCAGCGATTTGTGGCATCCGGTGGCCAGCATCGTGGCGGCCAGAGCCATTGCGGAAAGAATCTTATTGAATTTCATGGTTGTGTGCGATTATTTGCTGTAAACATTGAACTCGGCCGTACCCATGTTGCTGGTGTAGGATGCCGTGATTCGGATATAGCGTATCTTCTGGCTGCCGTAGAGGGCTGCGTGGGCTGCGCCGTCGAGCGTTACGATTTGGCCGCTACCCGAGGTTGCAGCACCCAGCTCGCTGTACGTTTCGCCGTTCTCGCTGTACTCGATGAGAATCGTGTGCGGGTGATAGTTCTTGTACCAGTTGTTATCCTGGCGCGGCAGCAGCGAAACGGCCGTTACGTCGAGCACCTCGCCGAAGTCAATCTTGAAGATTACCGGACCGCCCCACGTGCGGACGTAGGTGTTGCCGTCACCGTCGAGCAGCGAAGTGTGGTCGTAGCTCTCGTTGTAGAGGTCCGATTCGCCCTCGATGGTCCAACCCGAGCGGTCCTCGACGAGCGAGCCCTCGATGTCGGCAAGCGTGAAGTTGCTGCGGAAGAGCTCCTCAACGGGCGTTACAATCACGTAAACCACACCGCGGCTCGACGAGGTGATGGCGCCGCTGGCCGAGAAGGTCACCGGAATCAGGTAGCCGCTCTTGTCGGTCAGCTCCGAGAGGTCGCCCTCGAGCGATACGGCAAACTGCGAGGTGGTCTTGTTGGCGTTGGCCTCGATGGTGCCGGGGTTGTTGGCAATCTTCACCAGAGCCTCGTCGATGGCCTTGTACGAAGTGCCGTTGGCGCTGTTGTAGGCATCGATGAGCGAGTTGTCAACCGAAGCCGTCACGGTGTAGCCGCTGGCCGAGAATACCGTCGTGTAGACATCGAATGCTGCGTTGACACCGTTGAACGAGCCGCTCGGCGTGTGAGCCACCTTGCCGGTCAGTACGTTGTCGCTGCCGCAGAGAGCGTAGAGGGTCGGCTTCTCGCTTTCAATCTGGTATACGTCGATTTCGTTTACGGTCTTGTACCAGCTGCTCGACGAGAGGTCGAAGTTGATGCGCAGGTAGCGGGCCTCGATGTAGTTGTAGAAGGATACGTAGTAGTCCGTACGGCTCCACGACTCGTTGGCCGTTGCCCACTCGTCCGAGGTGGGAGTTCCGGCGGTGAGGTACTCGTTGCCGTCGACGCTGTACTCGAACGAAATGGTCGACAGCGAGCTGCACGAGAACATGATGCCCGTAACGAGCGTCTTGGACTTCATGTCGATGGTGATGGAGTTGCCTGCCGTGTTATCGAGCGATATGGAGGAACCGGTATCACCGTCGAAGAGGTTGGCGTAATCCTGGCAGTCGGCCGTCCAGCTGCTGCGTCCGCCTGCGGGGAAGCCCACCATGTCGGCCGAGGATTCAATCGGGCGGATGACGTTGGTTTCGGTCTTGACCAGCAGGTAAACCACGCCGCGGCTCTCGCTGATGGCTGCATCCGACGAGGAGAGCTTGAGTGCGGTCATGTAGCCCTGGGTTGCGGTCAGCTGCGAGAGGTCGCCCGTCAGCTCGACGGTAGCCTCATCGTCCGACTTGTTCTCGTTGGCGGCAATCTGCAGCGTCGAGTTGGTCAGCTGAACGTACTCCGAAGGCAGTACCTCGTAGGAGGTTCCGTTGGCCTCGTTGTAGGCAGCCACGAGCGACTCGTCGAAGGTCAGCGTTGCCGAGTAGCCGCTCTCCGAAGGATGGGTGGTGTAGACGCTGAAGGCACCCTCGAATTCGGCCGTCGAACCGATGGGACGGTGAACAACCTTGCCGCTGATGAGGTTCTCGTTGCCTACGATGGTGTAGAGGGTCGGCTCCTCGCTGTCAATCTTGTAGATGTTGACCTCGGCGAGTGCAATCTCTGACGTGGGGGTCAGTCGCAGGTAGCGGGCCTCGAAGTAGTCGTAGAAGGCCACGTAGGTCTGCGAGTTGTCCGTCACATACTCACCGCTCATGGGCGTACCGGCCTGCGAGTAGGTCTCGCCGTCGAGGCTGTACTCGATGGAGATGGGGATGTTGGCGTTCCAGGAACCCACGCAGAGACCCGTCACCAGCTGCGTCTCCTTCATGTCGATGGTCGTGGGGCTTCCGCCGGGCAGCGTACCCGACGTGTAGCTGTTGCCGTCGAAGAGATAGGAGTAGTTGCTGCAGTCGGCGCTCCACTGCGAGCGGCCCGTTGCGGGGAAGCCCACCATGTCGTCAGCCGACTCGATGGTGCGGATGAGGTTCACCTCGGTCTCAACGGCCACGTAAACCGTACCGAGCTCCTCGCTCGAGCTCATGCTGTTCGACGTGATGCGCAGCGGAGCCAGGTAGCGGCGTGCGGTGAGCAGCGAGAGGTCGCCCGTCAGCGAGACGGTAATCGAGTCAATCGAGCTCTGTGCGTTCTCGGGGAGCGTCAGCGTGGCGTTCTCCAGCAGGAGGTACTCCTCGGGCAGCACCTCGTAGGTGGTGCCGTTGGTCTCGTTGTACTCCTCTACGAGCGAGCCGTCGTAGGCGAACGTGGCCTTCATGTCGCCGTGCTGCGTGGTATTGCTGCGCACGGGGAACTTGGCCGAGAATTCGCCCGTCGAGCCGGTGGGGCGATGCTTGACCTGAACCGTGTAGAGGTTATTGTCTCCGGTCTGGGTGTATATCAGCTTGTCGGGAGCGCCGACGGTCGTCTGGAATTCCTCGAACTCCTCGCAACCGGCCAGCAGCAGAACTCCCGAGAGAGCTGCAAGGCTATATTTAGCGATTCTTTTCATGGTTCATTCGGTTTAAGGTTATTTGATGATGGCCGGATTCTGCAGCTGAATGGCGCGGCGCAGGTGGCCGTAGGGCATCTCCTTGTCGGCGCCCGAGTCGTTGGTGTTGTAGTCGCGCTGGCCGTGGAAAGCTCCGAAACCGCCCTTGCGACCGCCCGACGAGGGCTGGAACGCAGCCTGCTGCTCCATGTTGCCGCCCGTTGCCCAGTTGTCACCGATATTCTCGGCGAAGACCTGCTTCTCGTTGGGCCAGCCGGCGTCGAACGAGTAGTCCGAGATGGTGGTGTTGTAGGCCTGACGCACCTTCAGGTTGGTGTAGGGCTCACACTCGGTGGGAGGAACTTGTCCGTAGTGGTCGATGATGAGCAGCTTGGTGGGGTCGGCACCCTGCGGGCCGATGAACTGGCCAAGATACTTGATGAAGGTGGTCATGCGGTCGCCCGACAGGGGGTCGCCTTCCGGCTCGTAGTCCAGGTCGATACCGTCGAGGTTGTTGTCCCACATCTCGTTGAGCAGCTTGTTGCCGAACAGTACGCACCAGTCGGGATATACACCCTCGGGGTCGATGGTCGTCGTGTCGTTGTAGACATCATCCGACGTAATGCCCAGCTCCTCGAGGAAGTTCATGATGCGGATGATGGTCACCGATACGATTTTCGTACCCTTCTTGTTGCGCATCTCCCACATCTCCTTGTAGTCGAGCGTTCCCTTCTTGGGAATACCGCCCCAGAGCGATACGATGTCGACGCTGTCGGGAATGCCGGCGAAGCGGTAGGCCGGCGACGAGGGTACGCCGTAGTCGGCGAACCACAGGTAGCAAATCGAGTGGTCGCTCTCCTTGTAGGCGCGCAGGTTGGCGTAGTACTCTTCGCTGTACTGGTAGGCCGGTTGCAGGTTGAGCGGCTCGGCGTCGGTGTCGCAAGCGACAAATCCGGTGATGGCGGCTGCGGCTGCAAGCAGGCTTATGATGGTCTTTTTCATGATTCGGTTGTTTTTTGTATTTCAGGTTGGTTTACAGTCTCGGGTTCTTGTCCCACCATACGTTGGTACCGCCGTTGTCGCCCGTGGGGTTCGACGACTCGCTGTTGAGCGTAGCCGTGGCGGCCGCTACGGCCTGGGCGTTGGTGCTGTACTCGGTCGAGGGGAAGTTCAGACGACGAATCTGCTTCTGGGTGTCGATTTTGCCACCGCTGTTGTTGACCACAACGGGCAGGATGCGCGGATATCCCGTGCGACGGAACTCCGACCATGCCTCCTGTCCTTCGGGGAACATGGCGATGTACTTCTGGGTGATAATCTGCTCGAGGTGGGTCTCGAAGTCACCGCCCGACTTCCAGCATACCGGAATCGAGGCGAGGGCCGACTCCTGCGAGTTGCCGCCGTTGACCACGTCCGTATAGGAACCGGGCATGCTCTCCTCATCGGCGATGTACTCCTCGGCACCGCTGACGCCCAGCGTCGAGAACGAGGTGCGGATACCCTCCTCGTAGTAGGTGCGGGCGTTATCCTCCGAACCCCAGCGCAGCTCGTACTCGGCGCGCAGGAACCACGCCTCGGCGGGGGTCATCCAGAGCAGGTTGTCGTTGTTCGTGCAGTTGACGCGCGAGAGCTCGGCCGAGCTTGCGTAGGCAGCCGTCGGGTTGATGCCGTTGCGCACGCCGTGGTATTCGCCCGAAGCGGTGGCCACGAAGTACTTGCTGCGGCGCGGGTCGCCGTAACCGTTCATGTAGGCCTCGATGGTGGCGCCGATGCGCGAGTCGTCGAAGCTGTACTGAATCATGTAGAGGGGATACTCCCACGTACCGATGGCGGGCTTCTTGAGCTCGGCCAGGTCGGCAGCCGAAGTCATCAGACCGACGGGGTTGCTCAGAGCGGCCTCGGCCTGGGCCTGTGCCAGCGCAGCGTCGGCATAGACCACGCGCAGGGCCAGACGCAGACGCAGCGTGTTGGCGAGCTTAATCCAGTTGCCCACGTTGCCCGAGAAGACGTTGTCGTAGTCCTCGAGCTTCTTGGTGTCGGGCTGTCCCTGGTAGAAGGTGGTCAGCGTTGCGATGGCGGCGTCGAGCTCCTCGAAGAAACGGTTGTAGACATCCTTCTGGGCATCGTAGCTCTGGTTGATGCTGCCGCTCGAGAGGTCCAGATAGGGAATCGGGCCGTAGGTGTCCGTCACGCGGTGCATGGCGGCAACCTTCACGATGTCGGCCATGGCTACCTCCTCGGGGAACTCCTCACGCTGCGGGTCGAGCTGGTTCCATGCGCTGATGACGCGCGTGTAGGCGTCGTTGAACATGCTGTTGTACCACTCCTTGGCCGTGATGTTGTAAAGGTTGTTGCCCGTGAAGCTGGCGTTGATGACGCCCGTGTATCCGGCGAAGATGTTGCCGGCGAGGTCCTCGATTACCTGGTAGTTGGCGCTTCCGTACTCTTCGTCGCCGACCAGCTGGAACGAGGGAATGACGTTCTTGGTCATCTGCGAGAAGGCCGAACCCGTCGAGAGGTTGTCCCACGAGAGCATTTCGTCGGTCGCCTGGTCGGGATTGGTGTTCTTGTTCATGAAATCGCCCGTGCAGGCCGCCGACGTGAGCAGTCCGGCCAAAGCGGCGATTCGTATGCTGTTAGCAATTTTCATAATGCTCAGTGATTGAAGTTAGAAGGTTACTTTTACCGAAAAACCGAGGTTGCGCGTGCTCGGCTGCATGAAGTAGTCGATACCCGAAGAGTAGGTTCCCGTTCCGGCGACCGATTCGGGGTCGAACGGAGCCTTGCAGTAGAGCATCCAGAGGTTGCGGCCCACGAACGAGACGTTGAGCTTCTTAATCCACTTGCACCACTTCTGAACCGGGATGTCGTAGCCGAGCGTCAGCTCGCCCAGACGGACGTTGGTCATCGAGTATACGTACATCGAACCGATGGCGTCGGCACCGTTGCCGCCGATGGTCTGGTAGAAGCTCTCGGCTGGGATGCGCTGTCCGTTGACCAGAGCGCCGCCGTTGTCGCGGTCGATGGCCGTGCGCTCCGATACGCCGAAGTAGTCCATCGTGGCCTGGGTGAGCGATACGCCCACACCGCCTACGCGTGCGTTGAACATGAAGGCGAGCGAGAGGCCCTTCCAGCGGAATTCGTTGCGCCACGAAAGCGTGTAGCTCGGGTTGCTGTTACCGGCGTAAATCCAGTTGTCCTTGTCGGGAGCGACGGTGCTTCCGGTAGGCGATACCCAAATCATGCCGTGTTCGTCGGTCTTGAGCGTGTTGACGTAGATGTCGCCAATCTGGCCGCCCTCACGCAGCACCATCTTCACGCCCGAGGTACCGCCCATGACCATCGAGTCCTGCGAGATGACCGTGCCGTTCGACAGACGGTAGGAGTCGAGCATGTTGACCACCTTGTTGCGGTTGCGCGAGTAGACAACGTTCGAGGTCCACTCCACGGGACCGAGGTTCTGGTTCAACTCGGCCGAAAGCTCGATACCCTTGTTGTCCACGCGACCGGCGTTGACGTAGAGGCTGCTGTAGGTCGAGGTTGAGGAGATGTCGGGGTTGAAGACCTGGTTGTAGGTGCGCGAGTTGTAGTAGGTTGCACCCAGAATAAGTTTGTTGCCCCACAGACGGACGTCGGCACCGATTTCCCACGACTTGGTACGTTCAGGCTGGAAGTTATCCGACGTAAGGTAGGTCGAGGTCTGCGGCACACCGTCCGAAACGGGATAGGTCGGGATGGTAATCCAGCGCATCGGGGCGTTACCTACCTCGGCATACGAAGCACGGATTTTGGCGTAGGAGAGCACCTTCGACTTGATGCCGAACAGGTCGGTCAGCACGGCCGAAACACCGACCGAGGGGTAGAACATCGACATGTTGGCGGTGTTGGCCAGGGCCGTGGTCCAGTCCTCGCGGGCCGTCACATCGAGGAAGAGCATGTTCTTGTAGCCAATCTGCGCGGTGGCGAAAATCGACTGCGTCTGGTCGTTGATGGTCTCCTTGGCCAGGCTCTTGTTGGTGGTCATGTTGGCCAGCGTGAAGAGGTTGGGCACACCCGTCAGGTCACCGCCCAGCAGCGTTGCGCGGTGCTTGTAGTCCTCAATCGAGGCACCGAGCGTTACGTTGAGCGAAATCTTGTCGTCGGCAAACGTCTTGTGGATGTTGGCCAGCACGTCGGCGTAGCGCTGCATGGTGGTGTAGTGGTTGTTGTAGTAGCGGCCCTTGTCGCCTGCGAACAGACCGAGCGTCGAGGCGTAGTTGCGCTGCTCGGAGAGCATGTTGGTGTAGTCGATGCGGGCGCGGCCGGTCACGTCGAGCCAGTCGGTGATGTCGTACTTGAGCGAGGCGCCGAAGAGGAAACGGTTCTTGCCCGTGTTGAACATGTTGCGGTTGGTAATCCAGTAGGGGTTCTGCATCTGGAGGCTCTGCGAACCCCACGGCCAGTACTGTACGGGGAAGTTGCGCGAAGCGTCGTAGCGCTCATAGACGGCATACTTGTTGATGTCGTCGCTCGGCGACATGAGGTAGACCGGAATCATCGGGTTGTAGTACTGACCCGACGAGAGCATGTTCTGCTCGTTGACGTTCATGTACATGCCCAGCACGCTCAGATGCATGCGGTCCTTGAGGAACGACGAGGAGTGGTTGGCCGTGAAGTTGTAGCGGTTGTACTCGTTGTTGGGGATGATACCCTCGGCCGTTACGACGCCAGCCGAGATGTAGGTCTGGCTGCGCTCGCCGCCGAACGAAACGCTCAGCGAGTTGGAGGTGTTGTAACCCGTCTGGAAGAAGTCCACGGGATTCCACGACGAAGGCTTCGAGAGCTTCGAGCCCCACGAAGCGTAATAGCCGTCCTTGGCACCGTAGGTGTTCTGGAAGGCGGGCGTCACGAAGGGCGACATGAAGGTGGTGTTGTTGCTGTAGTTGACCGAAAGGCCCTTCTCGCCGGTGCGCGTGGTGAGCATCAGCACGCCGTTGGCGGCCTGCGAACCGTAGAGCGCTGCAGCCGAGGGACCCGTCAGAGCCGACATCGAGGCGATATCGTCGGGGTTGAAGTTCGAGATACCGTCACCCGTCAGGTTGCTCTCACGCATGATGGTGAAGCTGTCGCCGGGGTTGGTGAGCGAAAGCGACGGAAGGGGAATACCGTCGAGCACGTAGAGAGCGTTGTTGTTGCCCGAGATGGACTTCGAACCACGCATGACCACCTTCGTCTCACCGCCGACACCGGCAGCACTGGCGTTGACCGTCACACCGGCGATACGTCCCGAAAGGCTGTTGACCATGTTGGCGTCGCGCGTCTTGAAGACGTCGTCCGTGAGGTTCTGGACGTTGTACGAAACGGCGCGCTCCGAGCGCTTGATACCGAGGGCCGTTACGACGACGGCCTCAATCTGCTGGTCATCCTCCTCGAGCGTGATGTCGAGCATCGTGCGGTTGTTGACCGGGATGCTCAGCGAACGGTAGCCGATGAACGAGATGTCGAGCGTCGACTGTGCCAGGGCATCGGAGTAGGGAAACGAGAAGGTTCCGTCGATGCCCGAGGTGGTACCCTGCATCGAACCCGAAATCATCACCGTTGCACCGATGACGGGCTGTCCCTTCTTGTCGAGGATACGGCCGACGAGTTCGTGCGTCTTGGGGGTCTGGGCCTTCTGGCGGGTCGAAAGAATGATGCTCTTGTCGTCGATGGAGTAGGTCACGTTGGTGCCCTGGAAGAGCTTGTCGAGCGTCGTGCGGATGTTCTCGTTCGAAACCGAGAGCGTCACGTTGAGGCTCAGGGGAATGTCCTTCGTGTTGTAGAAGAAGGTGTATCCGCTCTGGCTCTCAATCTGCTTCATGACCGTCGAAACGGGCGTGTCGGTAACCTGAAGCGTGATGGTTTTCTCTTGTGCGGGTGTTTGTGCCTGCGCGGGGAAAGCTGCGAATGCAAGCGTCAGACTCAACGCCAAAGCAAGCGTTCTGGCTGCACGGAACAATCCGTTCACGGACATGCGCTCACAATTCCCCCCCCCATAATTTGGGCGGAAAAAATTTTTTTCATAAGTTTGTAAGAATTGATTTTAGGGTTAGTCCGGTCCTCGGGTGGGCCGGATGGTCTTGCGATTCGGCAAGCGGGAGGACGGGCAGGTCTTTCCGCTTGTGTTTTTTTGGGTCGGTCTATGTCTGTTTCATAGTAGTAGGAGAGGTTTTAGGTTGTTGTAAGTTTGTGGTTATCAGTATACTTCAAAGACTGCTCTGCCGTTGGTCTCCAGATTTCCGTCCTCGAGTCCGATTTGGTTGAAATCGATTTTCGACGAGATGGAGAAGTACTTCAGGATGACATCCAGACTCTGGTTGGAGAAGGTTCCGGTGAAGGTATTCTCGAGCAGTTTCGGGTTTTTGATGATGAAGGTGATGTTGTATTTGTTGCCAATCATGCGCAGCGCGTTCTTGAGCGGCGTGTTGTCGAGAACGATTTTGCCGTCCTTCCACGAGATGCTGCCGGCGACGTCGGCCCGGTCGAGGTAGATGGCTCCGGTCCGCGAGTTGTAGATGACATACTGGTCGGGCTTCAGGCGTACGAGCTGGCGCATGTGGCGCGAGTCGTCGTACTTCATGCCGATGCTGCCCTTGACCAGCGTGGCGCAGATGTACTCTTCGTCGTAGGCCTCGATGTTGAATTCCGTACCGTAGACCTCTACTTCGGTCGACTTGGCCTCGACGACGAACTTGTGCTTGGGGTCTTTCGTCACCTCGAAATATCCTTCGCCGCAGAGCTGCACGCGGCGCTCCTTGCCGCTGAAGCGGGCGGGGTAGACCAGTTTCGAGTTGGAGTTGAGCCATACGCGCGTATCGTCGGGAAGGGTCACGGCGCTTACCATGCCGGTGGTCGAGCGGATTTCGACCATGCTGTTGCTCTTCTCGATGTTCTGCGATACGAGGTAGAAGGTAAGGGCGACGAAGGGGAGCAGCAGAACCGCGGCCACGCGTTCGAGGCGGCGCATCGTACGGCGCCGCTGTTCGATGCGGATGCGTCGGCGCACCTTGCGCAGTGCCTCGGAAGGGTCTACCTCGCGGTGCATGCGTTCGGCTTCCGAGGCGAGTACCATATAATATATGTGTTCGGCCGTTTTTCGGTTCTCATCGTTCTCGGCCATCCACGATGATACCTTTTCGGCTTCGGAGGGCGAGAGCTCTTCGTTGAAATAACGGACGAGCAGAGATTCGATTTCGGATACTTCCATGAGTTCGGGTTTTGTTATAAAGACTATTCAGCGAGGAAAGTTCCTAAACGAAATGGCGATTTTTTTTAGTTGTTTTGCAAATTTTTTTATATCGGCCGTCAGTTTCTCTCATTTTTGGAACTTTTTCAGTCTCGAACCGTACTGTCTGAATGGTTGAGCCGCTTTCGGAGTGTATTCGGGCTGGCGGGTATCCGGTCGGAGGAAAGGCGACTTCCGTCCGGAAGAGGTCGGCTTTCATGGCGAAGGTTGTTCTTCGGCGGGCGTTTTTGTGTCGATGTCTCTGTTTTTACTCCCTTTTTTCTGCTTTTTGGAAGCTTGGCGGCCTCCGTTTTGGAGATATCAGGGGACAAATTGGACTTTTTTCTCCGAAAGCTCCGGGCATTGACTTGGAGTTCCGATTTATTTACTAATTTTGAGACATGCTCAAAAATGAACGGATTTCGGAATCGGAACTGCTGTCCGGATTAATCGACGGAGCGCGGCAGGCCTTCGACGAAATATTCACGCGCTACTATACGTCGCTGTGCGCCTATGCAAACCTGTACGTGCGGCGGACCGAAGTGGCCGAGAATATCGTCCAGGACCTGATGCTGTGGCTCTGGGAGAACCGTACGGAGCTTCAGATTCACGGGGCGCTGTCCCACTATCTGTTCACCTCAGTCAAGAATCGGTGCCTGACCCATCTCAGTCGTGAGGCGCTGCATAATAATCGGTTGAGTACGATGCGCGCCGATATTTCCGAGTCGTTCGGCGTGCCCGACTACTATCAGCTCGAGGAGTTGCGCGAGAATATCCGGCGGGCGGTTGAGGAGCTGCCGAACTCTACCGCGAGGCCTTCGAGATGAACCGTTTCGAGAACCGCACCTACAAGGAAATCGCCGAAGAGCTGGGCATCTCGGCCAAGACGGTCGACTACCGTATCCAGCAGAGCCTGAAGATTCTGCGCGTCAAACTGAAGGATTATCTGCCGCTGATTCTCTTCCTCAACACGGCCGGCCTGCTCGATGCGGGCAACTGGCTTGCCCTGTAGCGCCGCAGCGATGCCTTGGGAGTGATAGCATGTTATTAAAATTTTTATAAAATAAAGCGAGAGTGCTTTTCCTTTCGGAAGAGCACTCCCGCTCTCTTTTTTCGTTCGGCCGCCTCTCTGCCCGGTCCGGGCAGAGAGGCGAAGGCACCGCGCGGGATGCTCCCGCCCGGATGGTCAGCGCCTGAAGGTTCCCTCCCAGCGGATTTCGTTGTTGCAGCCGTCCTTGACGACCAGCAGCACGCTGTGTTCGGCATGCGTCGGGGCTCCGGCGAAGTGATATTCGAGCGTTCCCTGCATCGGATAACGGTCGCAGGGAACCCACTCCCCGTCGACATAGAGGTCATACGAAGCGATGCCCGAGAAGTTGTCGCCCAGCCGGAAGCGGAGCGCTCCGCTGCGCGAGAGGTCGCCGCCCGGCGTGAAGAGCGGACGCACGGTCGGGGGCACCGTGTCGGCTACGGCGAGCCATTCGCCCGCCGTGCGGATGCGGGCGGTCAGCCGCCCTGCGTCGTACGTGCCGCCCAGCCGCACGAGTTTGCCCCGACGATTGCGTACGGCCAGCGTGACATGGGGGGCGGTCTGTTCGGGAACGAAGAGCTGCAGGGAGAGCATCACCTCGCCGGCCAGCGGCGTGTCGGAGTCGAGAAAGCGGTAGGCGGGCGAGAGTACCGCCACCGTGCCGCTCCCCGTTGCGGGGTTGTCCAGCCGTACGGGGCGGGCGAGCAGCGATTCGTGGAGCGCTCCGGCCGGGATGCGGAGCGTCGCCTCGTCGCCGATGCGCAGCAGCGCGTCGCGGTTGCGCCGTACGGCGACGGCCGTCGTGTCGCGCTCGGGACGGAGGCGCGCATCGCCGCCCCGGATGTCGAATTCGAGCGTCGAGACATTGCCGCAGTCATCCTCGGCCTCGATGCGGACGTGGTGCGTGCTGCCCGGTGCGACGCGAACCAGCCCCCGCTCCCGCAGCGTGGGGTAGAATTCGGCGGGAGCCCCTTCGAGCCGGGCCAGGCGGAGCACCTCGGCGCGGGCACCGCTCTGGAGCGGGTAGCAGGAGACGGCGTCGCAGCTGCGCGAGCGGTCGAACGTGAAGCCGTCCATGCGGTACTCGAAGCGGCGTTCGCCGTCGATGTCCAGACTTACGCGGTAGAGCCCGAAGCGGTTGTAGACCCCGTCGCGGCGGTCCGACGCCTCGATGACGAAGTATCCGCGCGGTCCCACCTCGAGCGGTCCGGCCGCTGCCGTGCGGTAGCATCCGTCGGCCGTCTTCTTCAGCTCGAAGCTCCGCAGCCGACCATGGACGGGGATGCCGTCGAGCGTGTCGACCTCGGCGTAGCGGAGTCCCAGCATGAGCGGGGCGATGTGGTCTTCGGGGCGGATGATGCCCATGCGCACGGTGTTGAGCGTGCGCTGCGTCGATGTCTGGCGCAGTTCGAAGTGGAGGTGCGGTCCGAACGACGAGCCGCTGTTGCCCGAGCGGGCCACCACGTCGCCCTGTGCGACGGGAAACTCATCGGGCCGGAACCAGAGGTTGACGCTGTTGCGCCGTGTTCGGCGCCGTTCGGCGTCGACGCGCTGCTCCAGGTCGTCGCGGAAGCGCAGGATGTGGCCGTAGACGGCCGTATGTCCGTTGCGGAGCGTGATGTAGAGGGCGCGTCCGTAGCCGCCGGGCGCCACCGAGAGCCGCGAGACGTAGCCGTCGGCCACGGCGACCAGCTCCTTGCCCACGGCGCCGTCGGTCTTGATGTCGACCCCGCCGTGGAAGTGGCCCGGACGCAGCTCGCCGAAGTTGGCCGAATAGAGTCCGGCGACCTGCCGGACGGGGAAGAGGTATTGCGTGGAGTCTCCGTGCGCCCGGGCCGCCGTGCAGCCCGCCGCAAGGAGCAGCAGTGTCAGAAGGTATCGCATTCGTCGTTCTCCTTGATGAGTGAGGCGACCGTGTCGCCCACCGTTTCGTAATCATATCCGAGCGAGAGTCCGTAGCGGAGCAGTTTGTTCCGCCGCTCGAAGGGGGTCCCGCCCTTGAGGTTCTTCATCTTGCGGCGCAGCTGCTCCTCGAGCCTCCGGCCCATAGCCTCGCGGTCGGTCTGGCGCAGTGCGGCGTCGATGGTCGTGCGCGCAATGCCCTTGCGGAGCAGTGCCGCGCGGATTTTGTATTCGCCCCAGCCGCTCAGCCGCAGCTTGTCGCGCACGAAGGCCTCGGCGTAGCGGGCATCGTCGATGAAGCGGTCGCGCACGAGCCGCTGCAGCACCTGCTGCCGGTCGCCCTCCGACAGCCCCCAGCGCTGCATGAGCCGCATCGCGTCGCCCGACGAGCGCTCGGCCCGGGCGCAGAGCCGCATGAGCGAGGCAAGCGCCTCGTCGGGGCTCTTCGTCCTTGCGGCGCGCGCAGCGGCGGCGCCTTCGGGGGTGGATGGGGTTTGCCGTTTCATCGATTCATCGGTTCGTCATTCGGGTCAAGCGTTGCCTCTGCCGCTCCCGTCCGGCTTCGGGATGCCGCCGGTCCGGCCGGCCGCCATGCGTTCGCGGCCGAAGAGGTCGCGGCGGATGCACACCTCGGTGTAGCCCTCTTCGCAGAGCATGCGGCGCATCGCGTCGCCCGCCCGTTCGTAGATTTCGAAGTAGAGCCCTCCGCCGGGTGCCAGCATGCGGCGTGCGCGCCGGGCAATGGCGCGGTAGAAGCGCAGCGGGTCGTCATCGGGAACGAAGAGTGCCCCGGCGGGCTCATAGTCGCGCACGTTGCGGTGCATCGCCGCGGCATCGCTCTGCGGAACGTAGGGCGGGTTCGATACGATGACGTCGAACGGGCCCGGGAAGACCGTCTCCAGGTCGCCGAGCGCATCGGCGCGGCGTATTTCGACGGGTGCTTCCAGCCTCCGGCTGTTCTCGGCCGCCACCGCGAGCGCCTCGTCGGCTACGTCGGCGGCCGAAAGCTCCGCGTCGGGCAGCAGCCGCTTGAGGGCGATGGCGATGCAGCCGCTCCCCGTTCCCACATCCAGTATCCGCCGGGCCGCCGGGTTTTCGTCGGCCACCCAGGCCACGAGCTCCTCGGTCTCGGGACGGGGGATGAGCACCCCTTCGCGCACCTTGAAGTTCATGCCGCAGAACTCCGCCTCGCCCAGCTCGTACTGCACGGGACGTCCCGCGGCGAGCCGTGCGACGACGTCGTCGAGCCCCTCAATCTCGAGCTCGGCTCCGGGGTCGGCCAGCAGCTGCGTACGGCTTACGCCGCCCAGGCCCTCGGCCGTGAGCAGAGCGATGCTGCGCGCTTCGGAGGGCCCGTAGAGCGGGGTGAGGGCCTCGGTGATGCGGTGGATTATGTCGCGTCGGGCAGTCATCGGCAGAGCAGGTCGGCAAGGGTGATGGCGAGCGCCGCCTCGACCGCTACGGCGCCCCGCAGTGCGATGCAGACATCGTGGCGGCCGCCGATGCGGAGCGGCCGGCGGGTGCCCGTTGCGGGGTCGTAGGTGAGCTGTTCGCGGGCGATGCTCGGCGTGGGTTTGAAGGCTGCGCGCAGCGTGAGCGGGTTGCCGTTCGTAATGCCGCCGTCGATGCCTCCGGCGTGGTTCGTTGCGGTGTACCCTTCGGCGTCGAGCAGCAGGTCGTTGTTCTCCGAACCGCAGCTGCGGCCCGCGGCGAAGCCGCTGCCGAATTCGACCCCCTTGACGCCGGGGATGGCGAAGAGCAGGTGTGCGGCCACCCCCTCGACCGTGTCGAAGAAGGGGTCGCCGTATCCGGCCGGGATGCCCTCTGCGCGGCAGGCGACGATGCCGCCCAGCGAGTCGCCCTCGGCTGCGGCGCGGCGCAGCACCTCGTCGAAGCGTTCCGGTGCGGTGCAGCCGCCGATTTCGGCCAGCCGCGTCTCGAAGCGCACCGTCTCCGGCAGCATCCGCTTCGCGACGACGCCTGCGGCGACGAGCGGCAGCGTGAGCCGGCCCGAGAAGTGCCCTCCGCCGCGTGGGTCGTTGAATCCGTGGTATTTGACCCATGCCGTGCGGTCGGCATGCGACGGGCGGAAGCGTGTGCCGACAGCGGGGTAGTCCTCCGACCGGGTGTCCGTGTTCTCGAAGAGCAGCGTGAGCGGAGCACCGGTCGTATGGCCCCGGTAGAGTCCCGAGACGATGCGCGGAAGGTCCTTTTCACGGCGGGGCGTGGTGCCCGGCGCGCCGGCGCGCCGGCGCGCAAGGTCCTGCTCGAAATCCCCGGTCGAGAGCGCAATGCCCGCCGGCACGCCGTCGAGCGTGACGCCGAGCGCGCTGCCGTGGGATTCGCCCCAGAGCGAAAGTCGGAAATTTCTGCCGAAGGTATTCATAATCGTTGTTCTGTTTTGCCCGATTGCCGGCTTGCGTGCCGCCTATTTGACGCGCAGCCGTTCGAGCTCCTCGAAGAAGAGCGGGTAGCTCTTCGAGACGCACTCGGCTCCCTCGATGGTCACCTCGCCGTCGGCCCGCAGCGCTGCAGCGGCCAGCGACATGGCGATGCGGTGGTCGCCGTGGCTCGAGACGCGGCCGCCGTGCACGGCACCGCCGCGGATGCGCATGATGTCCTCGGTCTCGAGGTCGATTTCGATACCCAGCCGTCCGTACTCCTCGCGCAGCGCCTCGGCGCGGTGGCACTCCTTGTGCTCGAGACGCGAGGTCCCCCGGATGACGCTCACGCCGTCGGCCGCCGAGGCCAGGACGGCCAGCGCCGGGAAGAGGTCGGGACAGTCGGTGGCGTCGAACTCGAAGGCGCGCAGCTGGCGCCGCGCCGCCGTGACGGCCGTCGATTCGTCGATGAGGCCCGCTCCCGAGCGCACAAGCGCCGTCAGTACGGCCGTGTCGGCCTGTTGCGAGAGCGTCGAGAGGTTTTCGACCCGCACCTCTCCGGCCGTGGCACCGATGGCCAGTAGCATGGCTGCGGCACTCCAGTCGCCCTCGATGTGAAACTCGGCGGGGCGGTAGCGCTGGCCTCCCTCGATGAAAAACTCCTCGAAATCGTTGTGGCTGATTTCCACGCCGAAACGGGCGGCCGTCGAGACGGTCATCGCCAGATAGGGCTTCGAAACCGCATGGTGGACGTGGAGCGTCGTGTCGTGTCGGGCCAGCGGCAGTGCCAGCAGCAGCCCGGTGACGAACTGCGACGAGAGCGAACCGTCGATTTCCAGCTCGCCCCCTTCGAGCGGTCCCTGCACCTCGACGGGCAGCCGTCCGTCGTTGTCGCGGACCGAGACTCCCAGCCGTTCGAGTGCCTCGGTCAGCGGGCGCATCGGCCGGCGGAGCAGCGAGCCCGAGCCTTCGACGAACATCGGCTCGCCCACGAGGGCGGCCAGCGGCGTGAACAGCCGCGCGGAGAGCCCCGATTCACCGACATGGAGCCGGTTGCCGCGGGGAGCCAGACCGCCGCAGATACGGAGCGTGTCGCTGTCCGTCTGGCGAACGTCGGCGCCCAGCGTGCGGATGCAGTGGAGCGCCGAGCGCGTATCGTCGCAGAATTCGATGTTGTGCAGGGTCGATTCCCCTTCGGCCAGCAGCGAGGCGGCCAGGGCGCGTTGGGCGTAGCTTTTCGAACAGGGGGGCGTCAACGCGCCTGCGACGCTCCCCGGGGGTATGGTGATGTCCATGACAGGGGTTTACTCGTTTTCGGGCTTCTCTGCCGCCGCTTTGCTGCCCGCCGCGACCTCCGCTGCCGCAGGTTTCGTCTCCGAAGCCTCGGCCGCCTTGCGGTTCTTCATCTCCTGGGTGATTTGGTGGCTCTTCTTGAGCTCGAAGTGCTGGCCCAGGTAGACCTTGCGCACCATCGGGTCGGCGGCCAGCTCCTCGGCCGTACCCGTCTTGAGGATTTTGCCCTCGTAGAGCAGGTAGGTGCGGTCGGTGATGGCCAGCGTCTCGTCGACGTTGTGGTCGGTGATGATGACACCGATATTCTTATGCTTGAGCGTGGCGACAATCGACTGGATGTCCTCCACGGCGATGGGGTCCACGCCGGCGAAGGGCTCGTCGAGCAGGATGAAGGCGGGGTTGATGGCCACCGCACGGGCAATCTCCGTACGGCGCCGCTCGCCGCCCGAGAGCTGGATGCCGAGGCTCTTGCGCACCTTCTGGAGGCGGAACTCCTCGATGAGCGCCTCGACGCGCTCCTGCTGGTACTGCTTCGAGTAGTCGGTCATTTCGAGCACGGCGCGGATGTTGTCCTCGACCGACAGCCGGCGGAAGACAGAGGCCTCCTGGGCCAGGTAGCCGACGCCCATCTGGGCGCGGCGGTAGACCGGCTCGTGCGTGAGCTCGGAGACGCCTCCCTCGTCGTTCTCGAGAAATATCTGTCCCTCGTTGGGTTTGATGAGGCCCACAATCATGTAGAAGGTCGTCGTCTTGCCCGCTCCGTTGGGGCCGAGCAGGCCGACGATTTCTCCCTGTTTGACATCGATGGTGACGTGGTCGACCACCGTGCGGGCCTTGTATTTCTTGACGAGTTCGCTGGTGTAGAGACGCATGTTTTACCGAATAAAAATTTTTACAAAGTTATGCTTTTTTCCGAAAAGTTTTTTATCTTTGAATGAATTTTGTGATTTTAGAGACTGTGCAGACGACATGAAACAGGAGCAGGGACAATCGGCGCTGTTGCACGAGAAGCTGAAGGAGTATTTCGGCTTCAATTCGTTCAAGGGGAACCAGGAGGCTGTCATCCGCAACGTGCTTGCGGGCAGAGATACCTTCGTACTGATGCCCACGGGCGGCGGCAAGTCGTTGTGCTACCAGCTTCCGGCGCTTCTGATGGAGGGCGTCGCCATCGTCATCTCGCCGCTCATCGCCCTGATGAAGAACCAGGTGGACTCCATGCGCACCTTCTCGGCCGAGTCGGGTATTGCACACTTCCTCAATTCGTCGCTCAACAAGACGGCCGTCCAGCAGGTCCGCTCCGACGTGCTCGAGGGCAAGACCAAGCTGCTCTACTTCGCGCCCGAGTCGCTGACCAAGGAGGACAACGTCGCCTTCCTGCGCAAAATCAAGATTTCGTTCTATGCCATCGACGAGGCGCACTGCATCTCGGAGTGGGGACATGACTTCCGTCCCGAGTACCGCCGTATCCGCCCCATCATCAACGAAATAGGTCCGGCTCCGCTCATCGCCCTGACGGCTACCGCCACCCCCAAGGTGCAGATGGACATCCAGAAGAATCTCGGCATGTCGGACGCCTCGGTCTTCAAGTCGTCGTTCAACCGCCCCAATCTCTATTATGAAATAAGGCCCAAGCACAACGTCGACCGCGACATCATCCGCTTCATCAAGCAGAACGAGGGCAAGAGCGGCATCATCTACTGCCTGAGCCGCAAGAAGGTCGAGGAGCTCACCGAGCTGCTGCTGGCCAACGGCATCAAGGCGCGCGCCTACCATGCCGGCATGGATGCCTCGACGCGTGCGGCCAACCAGGACGACTTCCTCATGGAGCGCGTCGACGTGATTGTGGCGACCATTGCCTTCGGCATGGGTATCGACAAGCCCGACGTGCGCTATGTGATTCACTATGACATTCCCAAGTCGCTCGAAGGCTACTATCAGGAGACGGGCCGTGCGGGCCGCGACGGCGGCGAGGGCCACTGTCTGGCCTTCTACAGCTACAAGGATATCCAGAAGCTCGAGAAGTTCATGCAGGGCAAGCCCATCGCCGAGCAGGAAATCGGCAAGCTGCTGCTGCTCGAAACGGTCTCCTATGCCGAAAGTTCGATGTGCCGCCGCAAGACGCTGCTGCACTACTTCGGCGAGGAGTATCCCGAGGAGAACTGCGGCAACTGCGACAACTGCCGCAATCCCAAACCGAAGGTCGACGCCAAGGCCGAGCTCAAGATGGCGCTCGAGGCGCTGCGCGACATCGGCGACAAGTTCAAGAGCGACTATCTGGTCGGCGTCCTGCTGGGCAAGAATACGGCCCTCATCAAGAGCTACGGCCACAACAAGTCGAAGTGGTTCGGTGCCGGCGCCGAACACGACGCCCGTTTCTGGGGCGCGGTGCTGCGGCAGGCGCTCATCCTGGGGCTGGTGGACAAGAATATCGAGAACTACGGACTGATATCCATCAACCGCAAGGGCGAGAACTTCATCGCCATGCCTTTCCCCGTGACCGTGACGCTCGACCACGACTACGACGCCGAGGAGAAGGAGCCCGAATCGGTGGCTCCGATGGGCAAGGGCGGGGCGGCCGACGAGGAGCTCTTCGCGATGCTCAAGGACCTGCGCAAGAAGGTGGCCAAGAAACACGGGCTGCCGCCCTTCGTCGTCTTCCAGGACCCCTCGCTCGAGGACATGTCGGTGCAGTATCCCATCACGCTCGAGGAGATGCAGAACATCACGGGCGTGGGCGTGGGCAAGGCGCGCAAGTTCGGCGAGGAGTTCGTCAAGCTCATCAAGGCCTACGTCGAGGAGAAGGAGATTATCCGCCCGCAGGATATGATTGTCAAGTCTGTGGGCAACAAGTCGGGCAACAAGATTTTCATCATCCAGTCCATCGACCGCAAGATGGATTTCGAGGACATTGCCCGGGCCAAGGACCTCGACTTCGACGAACTGCTGACCGAAATCGAGGGCATCGTCAATTCGGGTACGAAACTCGACATCTCCTACTACATCCGCGAATTCATGGACGAGGACAAGGCCGAGGATATCTATCTCTATTTCAAGGAGGACGCCGAGAGCGATTCGCTCGATGCGGCCATCAAGGAGCTGGGCCCCGACTATACGGAGGAGGAGATTCGTCTGGTGCGCATCAAGTTCATCTGCGAGCAGGGCAACTGACCTCCCTGGCGGAGTTTCCGGCCGGCCGTCGGTGCCGTTGCCGGTATTTTCGCGGGGGATGCGAGATAAGGGAGCGTTGCGGCGGCCGGACTGTGGCCGGTGCCGGGGCGCTCCGAGGTCCAACCTAAAACGAACGCCTATGAATAAGAAGACCTTTACACTTGCTCTGGTATTTTTTTGTGCGACTGTCGTGTGGCTGGGTGTCAACATCTATTGGGTGGTGGCTCGTCCGGCGCGGGTCTGCATGCTCGATTTGCTGATTGCCTTCCTGTTCGTGCTGGCGGGTGCGGGTATGACCTGGAACGAATACAAGAAGAAGCGCCGCCGTCACCTCGACGAGGTCAATCCGCACAAGCTTCCCTGAGAAGCATAACCGAGTTTCAACGCCTATGAAAGAGAAATTGTTGCAGGGACTGCGGCTGTTGATGATGGTCGTGGCCATAGCGGGAATCATCTATGCGGTCGAATACATGCCCTCGGGCATTGCGGTCTGGTTCTGGGTCGCCGTGCTGGGAGTGGGCTTCGTGGGACTGCTCTATTCGTTCCGTGTCACGCAGCGGCGTCTGCGTCAGGCGCGCCGCGCCCAGGAGCTCAAGGAGAAGAAGACGAGCCGCAGCCGGTCGCGCCGCAAGCGCGGCTGACGGGGACATCGCCTTCGGGTCCGGAGTTCGGGTTCGTGGAGCGGGCTCGCGCGTGGATACGTGGATAAATCTGCGGCGGGTGCGGCTTTTGCCCGGCCCTTCCGCGGTTCGTATGCCGGGGGGGGGAGGGATGCCGGCGGTGCCGCCTGTCCGGTGATTCCGCTCCCGGCCTGATTCAGCCCTGCCGTTTCGGCCTTATCGATAAGGCAGGCACCCAGCGGCCCGGCAAAAAATCAAACAAATTTGTTTTTCTGCGCTCGCCTTTTCGTATCTTTGTCCCCCTATGACCGAAGTTAGAGCCAAAAAAGCATTGGGCCAGCATTTCCTGGTCGACCTCAACATAGCCCGCAAAATCTGCGACTCCCTCTCGGGCGGAGCCCTCGTGGCCACGCCCGACGGCGGTTTCCGTTGTGCTGTGCCGGGTGCGGACGCCGCGCCGAACGGAGGTGCGGCGTCGGATGCCCCGGCCGCGGTGGGCACGGCGGCAAAGAGCGCGCCGAAGCCTTCCGCTCCGCCGGAAGAGTCCGTACGGGGGGCGAATGCGCCTGCCGGCGGAGCCTGTGACGTGCTCGAGGTGGGGTGCGGCATGGGTGTCCTCACCCGCTTCCTGCTGCAACGCGGCGACATCGTCACCTATGGCGCCGAAATCGACTCCGAAAGCGTTGCCTACCTTCATGCTCATTATCCCGAGTTCACGCCCCGCCTCATGGAGGGCGATTTCCTCAGGATGGACCTCCGTACGCTCTTCCCGCATGGGGTGAAGGTCATCGGCAACTTCCCCTACAACATTTCGTCGCAGATTTTCTTCAAGATTCTCGAGAACCGCGACCTGGTGCCCGAGTGCGTCGGGATGATTCAGCGCGAGGTGGCTGTGCGCCTGGCCGAGCCCCCCGGCTCGAAGGAGTACGGCATCCTGAGCGTGCTGCTGCAGGCCTGGTACGACATCGAATACCTCTTCACGGTCAACGAGACGGTGTTCAATCCGCCCCCGAAGGTCAAGAGCGCCGTCATCCGGCTGCGTCGCAACCGGGTCGACCGGCTCGACTGCGACGAGCGGCTCTTCGTGCGGGTGGTCAAGGTGTCGTTCGGCCAGCGGCGCAAGATGCTGCGCAACTCGCTGCGGGCCGCCTTCGGTGCCTTCGGCGGCGAGGAGCACCCCTTCTTCACGCGGCGCGCCGAGACGCTGTCGGTGGCCGAGTTCGTCGAGCTGACGAACTGGGTGGAGACCCATGTCGGGGCTCGGGCGGATGCACCGGTTGACGGCGCCGCCGAATCCTGACCTGTTTTGCGACATACGGAAAAATCCCCGAAAGAGACCCTGCAAAAGGCTCTTTCGGGGATTTTCGATTTTTCCCGGGATGACTCTCCGGTTGGGGAGTCGGGGTTGCCTGCGGTCCGGAGGCGTCGCCTCGCTCCGCCTTACTCGGGTAGTGTGCCGAGTTCGGGGGCGCCGATGACGACCGTGACCAAATCCTCGTGGGCCAGATACTGCCGTGCAAGGCGCTGCACCTCGGCGGGGGTGATGGCGCGTATGCGGCGGATGTTACGTTCGATGACCTCGTTGTCCTCGCCGCAGAGCAGGTTTTCGATGGTCACGTCGGCGATGCCGAACGGGCCGTCGAGGATGCGGAGCATCTCGCCGACCATGATGTTGCGCACCAGCGCGAGCTCCTCCTCGGAGACCGGTTCGCTGCGCAGCCGCTCGATTTCGGCATAAATCTGGCCGAGCGCCTCGGCCGTGACTTCGCTCCCCACCTGCGTGGCGACGGCGAAATAGCCCGCCTGCTCGAAGTTGACCATGGCAGCCACCACGCCGTAGGTGAATCCGTTGCGTTCGCGCAGGTTCTGCATCAGCCGCGAGCCGAAGTAGCCGCCCAGCAGCGTGGCCACCACCTGCATGCCCAGGAAGTCGGGATGCTGGCGCGGGAAGAGCAGCCGCCCGATACGGATGGCCGACTGGACGGCACCCTCGTGGGGCAGGATGAGGCGGCGGGTCGTCGCGGGGGTCGGGAAGGGCGTCTCGTCTGCCGCGGCGGCTGCCGGAAGCTGCCCTGCAAGCCGTGCGACGGCATCGAGCTCCTGCGCGCCAATGCGCCCGCTGCAGACTACCAGCGTCTGGTCGGCCGTGTAGCGCTCGCGGTAGAAACGTTCGACGGCCTGCCGCGTCACCGCGTCGTAGGCCTCGGTCGGAGCCGAGATGCCGTAGGGGTGCTCCGCCCCGAAGAGCGCCCGGGCAAAGGCTTCGCGGGCGCGGACGTCGACCTTCGTGCGGTCGATGGTGAGCCGCTGGCGGCGTTTGGCGCAGTAGCTGCGCAGCTCCTCCTCGGGGAAGAGCGGATGGAGCAGAATCTGTTCGGCCACCTCGAGCGTCTGGGGTACGAACTTCGAGAGGGCGGCGAAGCTCACGTAGGCATAGTCGCGGTCGATGTTCGCGTCGTACCACGAGCCGTGGTAGTCGAGCCGCTCGGCAATCTGCTGTGCCGTCATGTCGCGGCTCCCTTCGGCGAGCATGTTGGCCGTCGTCGAGGCGGTGAAGAGCTCCCGCTGCCGGGCTGTGCCGGCGCGGAAGACCAGCGAGATGCGCAGCACCTCGAATTCGGGGGCCGCAAGCGTGTAGAGCCGCACGCCGTTGGGCAGCGTGTGGAGTTCGGCCTGTGCCACTTCGACCTGCGAGGGGATAATCAGGGGCGGTTGTTTCATTATGAGCGTGCCTTGTAGATGAGTGTCGAGGAGTTCTCCGCGCGGAAGGTCCGGCGGCTGAAGTCGATGATGTCGTCGGCCGAGACGCGCCGGTAGCGGTCGACTTCGGCGTTGATGAGCGCCAGGTCGCCCAGCATCTCGTAGAAGCCGAGGTTCATCGCCTTGTTCATCACGTTCAGTTCGCCGAAGAGCGTGTTGGCTTCGAACTTGTTCTTGACCTTTTCGGTCTCGTAGGTGTCGGCCGGGGTGCGGGCGAGCTCCTCCATTTCGTGCAGCAGCGCCTCCTCGGCCTGCTCGGGCGTGGTTTCGGGGAGCAGCTGCGCGGTGAAGACGAAGAGCCCCGGGTCGCGGTCGCCCGTGATGTAGGCGTTGACGCTCGCCAGCAGCTGCCGCTCCTTGACCAGGCGGTTGTAGAGCCGGCCCGAGTCGCCGCCGGCCAGCAGGTCCGAGACCAGGTCGGCCGTGTAGAAGTCGGGCGAGAGCCGGTCGCCCATGTGGTAGGCGATGGAGATGGCCGTGGCCGGTACGTCGCGCTCGACCTCCTCGCGGCGGGCCTCCGTCTGCGGCGGCTCTTGCGCGATGGGCTCCTGCGCGGTCGCGCGCGGGGCGATGGCGCCGAAATAGCGCTCCGCAAGGTCGAGCATCCGCTCCTCGTCGAGGTCGGCCGAGAGCGAGAGAATCGCATTGCCGGGGTGGTAGTGGTCGCGGTAGAAGCGGCGCACCTCGTCGAGTGAGGCGGCGGCGATGTGGTCGGGTGTCAGACCGATGGTCGACCAGCGGTAAGGGTGGACCTTGTAGGCCAGCGCCCGCAGCAGCATCTGCTGGTCGCCGTAGGGCTGGTTGAGGTAGCGCTGGCGGAACTCCTCGATGACCACGCGCTTCTCCGTTTCGAGTTTCTCGGGGGTGATGTCGAGCCCCTCCATGCGGTCGCTCTCGAGCCAGAGCGCCGTCTCGATGTTGTCCTTCGGCAGCGTGATGTAGAAGTCCGTGTAGTCGTTGTTCGTGAAGGCGTTGTTGTCGCCGGCGGCCATCTGGACCGGAAGGTCGAAGTTGGGGATGCGGCGCGTGCCGCGGAACATCAGGTGTTCGAACAGATGGGCGAATCCCGTCCGGTCGGGGCGCTCGTTGCGGGCGCCGACCCGGTAGAGGATGTTCACCGCGGCGAGTTTCGAGGAGCGGTCGCGGTTCACCACGACCGTCAGTCCGTTGGCAAGACGTTTGGTACGGTATGGAATCATGGGGCAAATATACGCAAAGAGGGGCGCAGTGGCAAACCTCCGGGACGCTTTTCGGGACCGGAGCGGTTCGGCCGGCCGTTTGGCCGCCCTGCCGTGCGGTGCTGCAAAAACCGCTCCGCCGGCGGCCGCGGGAGCCGATAAGCCGCTTTGCGCGAAGCGGTTTTCGGCAACGCGGAGCGGTGTCGCTCTGCGCGCCGCCCGAATAACGCAAAGATTGTTAATTTTTTAACACCTTCCGAAGGTGAAATTTGTTTGGAGAACGAGGTCGGTTTCCTGATGAAATTTCGTATATTTGCGACGCGACTATGCAAGTCAACACAGAAATACAACAATATCATCATCCAAAAACTTTTTAGAAATGGCTGAAAAGAAATTTATCACTTGTGATGGTAACTACGCTGCGGCTCATGTGGCATACATGTTCTCGGAGGTTGCGGCGATTTACCCCATCACGCCGTCATCGACCATGGCAGAGCTCGTGGACGAGTGGGCCGCCCAGGGCCGCAAGAACATCTTCGGCGAGACCGTCAAGGTGGTCGAGATGCAGTCGGAGGCGGGTGCCGCAGGCGCCGTGCACGGCTCGCTGCAGAGCGGTGCGCTCACGTCGACCTTCACCGCATCGCAGGGCCTGCTGCTGATGATTCCGAACATGTATAAGATTTCGGGCGAGCTGCTCCCGGGCGTTTTCCACGTTTCGGCTCGTGCGCTGGCCGCCCAGTCGCTCTCGATTTTCGGCGACCATCAGGACGTGATGGCCACGCGCCAGACCGGTTTTGCCATGCTGGCCACCTCGTCCGTTCAGGAGGTGATGGACCTGGCCGGCGTCGCCCATATCGTGGCGCTGAAGGCCCGTGTGCCCTTCCTGCACTTCTTCGACGGCTTCCGTACGTCGCACGAAATCCAGAAAATCGAGCTCATCGACGAGGCTTCGCTCACGGCGCTGCTTGACCGCGATGCGCTGAAGGCCTTCCGTCAGCGTGCGCTCAACCCCGAGCACCCCGTAACGCGCGGTACGGCCCAGAACCCCGACATCTACTTCCAGACGCGCGAGGCTGCCAACAAGTTCTACGACGCCGTGCCCGACATGGTGGCCGATACGATGGCCGAGATTTCGAAAATCACCGGCCGCGAATACAAGCCCTTCGTCTACTACGGCGCACCGGATGCCGAGCACGTGGTCATCGCGATGGGTTCGGTGACCGAGACGCTGAAGGAGACGGTCGACTATCTGAACGCCAAGGGCGAGAAGCTCGGCGTGGTGACCGTTCACCTCTACCGTCCCTTCTCGGTGAAGTACCTGATGGCCGTGCTGCCCGAGAGCGTGAAGCGCATCTGCGTGCTCGACCGCACGAAGGAGCCCGGAGCCAACGGCGACCCCCTCTACATGGATGTTGTCGAGGCCTTCTCGCGCAACGAGCGCAAGGCGCTCATCATCGGCGGCCGCTACGGCCTTTCGTCGAAGGACACCACGCCGGCCCAGATGCTGGCCGTCTTCGCCAACCTCAAGGCTGCCGAGCCGAAGAACCAGTTCACGGTGGGTATCACCGACGACGTGACGTTCCGTTCGCTGCCCGTCGGCGAGGAGATTTCGCTGGCCAAGCCCGGCACGTTCGAGGCCCTCTTCTTCGGTCTGGGCGCCGACGGTACGGTGGGTGCCAACAAGAACTCCATCAAGATTATCGGCGGTACGACCAACAAGTACTGCCAGGCATACTTCTCCTACGACTCGAAGAAGTCGGGCGGCTACACCTCGTCGCACCTGCGTTTCGGTGACCTGCCCATCACGTCGCCCTATCTGGTGACCACGCCCGACTTCGTGGCCTGCCACGTGCCTTCGTATGTCGACAAGTACGACGTGCTGAAGGGCCTGAAGGCCGGCGGTTCGTTCCTCCTGAACTCGGTGCACGATGCCGCAACGACCTGCGCCACGCTGCCCGACCACATGAAGGCCTACCTGGCGAAGAACCACATCAACTTCTACATCATCAACGCCACGAAGATTGCCGCCGAACTGGGTCTGGGTTCGCGTACGAACACCATCATGCAGTCGGCCTTCTTCAAGATTGCCAACGTCATCCCCTTCGAGAAGGCTGTCGAGGAGATGAAGCACGCCATTCTGAAGTCCTACGGCAAGAAGGGCGAGGATATCGTCAACATGAACTATGCGGCCGTCGATGCCGGTGGCAACGCCGTCGAGAAGGTCGAGGTTCCCGCCGAGTGGGCGCAAATCGAGGACAAGGGCTTCACCCATCCGTCGGATGCCTCGTATCCCGAGTTCGTCCGCAAGATTGTCGAGCCCATCAACGGTCTGAAGGGCGACGACCTGCCGGTTTCGGCCTTCAACGGCCGTGAGGACGGTACGTGGGAGAACGGTACGGCCGCCTACGAGAAGCGCGGCATCGCCGTCAACGTCCCCGAGTGGAAAATCGAGAACTGTATCCAGTGCAACCAGTGCGCCTATGTCTGCCCCCACGCCGTGATTCGTCCCTTCCTGGCAACCGACGAGGAGGCTGCCGCGTCGGGTGCCGAGTGGAAGCAGGGCCTGGGCGAGACGAAGGCCTACAAGTTCCGCATGCAGGTATCGCCGCTCGACTGTACGGGTTGCGGCAACTGCGTCGACATCTGCCCGGCCAAGGAGAAGGCGCTGGTGATGCGTCCGCTGGAGGAGCAGCTCCCGCAGCAGAAGAACTGGGACTACCTGACCAAGCACATCGGTTACAAGCAGGTGGTCGACAAGACCAAGTCGGTGAAGAACCTCCAGTTCGCACAGCCGCTCTTCGAGTTCTCGGGAGCCTGCGCCGGCTGCGGCGAGACGCCCTACATCAAGGCCATCTCGCAGCTCTTCGGCGACAAGATGATGGTGGCCAATGCCACGGGCTGTACGTCGATTTACTCGGGTTCGGCTCCGTCGACTCCCTACTGCACCAACGCCGAGGGCAAGGGTCCGGCATGGGCCAACTCGCTCTTCGAGGACAACGCCGAGTTCGGTCTGGGTATGCATATCGGCGTGGAGAAGCTCCGCGACCGCATCCAGCAGACGATGGAGGAGGCCATAGCCAACTGCACGAAGTGCTCCGATGAGCTGAAGGGCGTGATGAAGGAGTGGATTGCCAACCGCGGTTCGTCGGCCGCTTCGGCCGAGGTTACGGCCCGTCTGGTGCCGATGATGGAGGCCTGCGGCTGCGACTACTGCCAGAAGATTCTCGCTCTGAAGGATTGGCTCGTCAAGAAGTCGCAGTGGATTATCGGCGGCGACGGCTGGGGCTACGATATCGGTTACGGCGGTCTGGACCACGTTCTCTCGACGGGTCAGGATGTCAACGTGCTGGTTGTCGATACGGAGGTTTACTCCAATACGGGCGGTCAGTCGTCGAAGTCGACGCCGGTGGGCGCCGTTGCCAAGTTCGCTTCGGCCGGCAAGCGCATCCGCAAGAAGGACCTCGGTGCAATGGCCATGACCTACGGCTACGTATACGTTGCCCAGGTTTCGATTGGCGGTTCGCAGCAGCAGCTCTTCAACGTGCTGAAGGAGGCCGAGGCCTACCCCGGTCCGTCGCTCATCATCGCCTATGCTCCGTGTATCAACCACGGCATCAAGGGCGGCATGACGCGTACGCAGACCGTCGGCAAGGAGGCCGTGGCGTGCGGATACTGGCACCTGTGGCGCTACAACCCGCAGCTCGAGGCCGAGGGCAAGAACCCGTTCGTACTCGACTCGAAGGAGCCCGACTGGTCGAAGTTCCGCGAATTCCTGATGAAGGAGGTTCGCTACACGTCGCTCCAGAAGTCGTTCCCGGCCGAGGCCGAGGAGCTCTTCGAGGCAGCCGAGGAGAATGCCAAGTGGCGTTACAACGGCTACAAGCGTCTGGCCAAGATGGAGTATTGATGCTCCGCCGAGAGGCGATAACGGGGAATCGCGACACCGCAGGGTGCCGCGATTTCTTTTTTATGACGGTCGGGTTTGATAAGTTCGGAAACTTTTCTTATATTTGTATATGGTTTGATTCGGACTTGGTTCGGTCGATTGTCATACCAAAAACTGGATATAATTAAAAATGCCTATGGTTAAATAAAGACAAAGGACATATAAGATAAAAGGCGTTGCTTTTATTTCGGGATTTTGAAACTTCCACTTTTTTGATGTCCCCGAAGGAATAAAGTTCAACGCCCATGCTGTATATTCCAGCGTGGGCTTTATTCTGTGTTCGGGGACAAGGGTTGTGGAAGACCTCAAAATCCGGCATTGAGCAAAGGGTCCGCGCTTTTTGTTTTGTCTGCTTCTTCTGTTCGAATTGGGCCCGCAGTCATCAATCCAATTCTAATCCAATCTGACAAATGAAAAAACTCTTATCGATGTTTGCGGCCGCTCTGTTGCTTGTTTCGTGCGGTTCGCAGCGAATGTTGGTCGTACCCCGTGCTGTCAATACAATCAATACGGCAGCCATTGAAGAGTTGAATCTCGAACGTGGCGATTATGAGGTGTTGAATACGATTTCAGCCGAGGCAACCATCTCTTACAAGAGCAACAAGTCCGGGTCCAGATATGAAATCGTAGATGAGCGGAATGAGTTCTCGTTGGAGTATGACTATTCCATCAAGCAGGGATGGATGTGCAAGTTCCATGGCATTTTGAAACTTGGCTATCTGAGCGGCGATTATGTCGGAGAAACGACCAATCTGTTTCGCCCCGAGGAGGTCGCCAGACGTCTGGCAATTTATCGCCTGATTAATGAGGCGCAGCAATATGGGACCGATGTATTGATAGCTCCGACTGTAGCGACAAGCGTCGAGCAGTTGGGTGACAGGGTGGTGTTCAAATCGACAGCCACTGCAAAAATCGTGAAAATCAAGACCGATAACTGATACATAGGAGCATATGAAAAGCAATATTTATCGATTGGCGGCCCTTATGCTGGCCGTGTTGATGCTGGCCGCATGCGGTTCGAGTAAAAAAGCTGTCTCTTCGGGACCGAAGATATTGAATCTGGCGCTTGTCGAGGAGGCATATCCGAATCGGTATGTTGATTTGGACTATGGCATTCGGCTCAACGTGCGCGAGGGCCGGTCCGATACGCGTATCGTTCAGAAATACGATGCGAGCGCGGTTTCGCTTCCCGCAGTTCGCGTGAATCCCGATTTGGCCTCGTTTGTCGGAGAGAGCGCCCGCCGTTACATGCGTACGATGGGTTTTGTGTTTAATGCGGACATGGCGACCGATTATATGATGACCATGACGCTTCGTGAATTCGCCGTCAATTATCTTTCGGGAGTAGGTTGGAGCGGTACTGTACAGATGAATATCGAGGTACATGACCAAAACGGACGCTTGGTTTATCCCAATGTCGTTGTCTCGGGCCGGGCCAACGGTTCCGGCAACAGCTCTGATTTCATTGCTGCGGCTCAGATTCTCAACAAGGCTTATTTGAATGCCCTAAAGGATGTAGATTGGGACCGGATTGCATTTTTCCTTCGTAAGGCGGATGCTCCTGCCCTTGAAAAAAATAAGCAGGTGACCGGAGAGGGAAATACCGCACTTGAATCGATAGTCATCCGTTGGTATATTGACTCGTCGCCTCGCGGAGCCGATGTTTCGTCTCGGATTGTCTCGTCGGTCGCCGACGTGAAGAATACGAATCAGAACTATGTGGGTTCCACCCCGTATGAGACGACCGAGACTTTTGATATCAAGGGTCTGACTTTCAACAATTCGGGGAATGTGCAGATAGAGATAACCTGCGAAAAGCCGGGATACATCACTCAGAAACGCCGGTTCAATCTGCGTCAGATTATCGAGCAGAAGGAAATTTCGACGAAGTTCAATCTGGTGAAAGAAGAATGATTCCACGAGCAATCCTTGTTGCTTCTGTCTGATGTCGGCGTTGGCAGTTTTGTCTGGGAAGAGACCTCGCTGTTGGCGTTCCAGTGGATATGGGGATTTTCCGATTGATTGTTAGGAGATTTGCCTTCGGAAGCCTATCTTTGCATCCGAAAACCCGTTCCCGGCGAAGCCGGCGTCGCGTGTCGTTGTGCGGCACGGCGTTTGAACTTCTGAGAGCGGGAAAACTTAAACTGGACAAGACCATGAAAAAGACTCTTATTGCGGCCGCAGCCGCGCTGGTTGCGCTGACCGCCTGCGACGGAGGCAAGAGCACCGTTGCACTTGAAGGCACGCAGTGGAAGCTGGAGCAGATGGCGGGTATTCCCGCGGCTGCCATCGAGCGCGAGGCCGACTTCTTTACGTTGACGTTCAACGCCGCCGACAAGATGGTAAACGGCCGTACGAACTGTAACCGCTTCTTCGGCGGCTACGAACTCAAGGGCAAGGAGCTCGATTTCGACAATCTGGGCATGACCCGGATGGCATGTCCCGAGATGGAGTATGAGAATGCCTTCGTCAAGATGCTCGACGAGGTGGACAGCTACTCCATCAAGGGTGAGACGCTGAAGTTCTACGATGACGGCAAGGAGCTCGCTTCGTTCAAGGTTCAGCCGGCCGTGCAGCCTGCTGCCGAGAGCGTACCGGCCGTCGTGCTGACTCCGGCCCAGGATGCGGCGGATGCTGTCGAGATGACGGATTCGGTCGTAGTGGCCGAGTAGAGCAGGCCGCAGCGCCGAAAGAATGAGGGCTACCCCGGTGTGGGGTAGCCCTTTTTGTCTTTCGGCGCAGTCCGGTTCGGTTTGTCGGGGCCGGCTCCGCCCGGTCCGCCCGGTGGGGCCCGGTTCGACTAGCGAGGAGTGGTTCGGCCTGCGCAAGGCTTAGCCCGGCTCAACCCGGGTCTGTTCCGACCCAGTCCTGCCTAACCCAGACCAATTCGGCCCAACCCGACCCTGCCCAACTTGGTCCAACCCGGGTCTGTTCCGGCCCAGCCCTGCCTAACCCTGCCCAACTCGGCCCAGCACGACTCAGCCCGACCCAGCCTGATTCAGCCCGACTCAGCACGGCTCTGCCCGGCTATGTACCGGGCTGCAAGGCGAGGCCGGGGTGCGGTGGAAGACCGGGCCAACGGAACCGGCCCTTGCTGACGGTCGGGTGGGGTGGGGATGCAACGAAAAAGCGGACCTCCCGAAAGGGAAATCCGCTTTGTTTCGCTTTCCGAAAGCGCTTACTCGCTCAGCGGAGTAACGCTTACGTAGGACTTGCCGCTCGCCTTCTTGCAGAACTCGACCGTGCCGTCGACTAGCGCGAAGAGCGTGTGGTCCTTGCCGATGCCGACGTTCTCGCCCGGGTTGTGTACCGTACCGCGCTGACGAACGATGATGTTACCTGCCTTTGCGAACTGACCGCCGAACAGTTTCACGCCGAGTCGCTTGCTTTCCGACTCACGGCCGTTCTTCGAACTACCTACACCTTTCTTGTGTGCCATTTCTCTTCAGTTTTTAAAGGTTTATGCAACAATCTCCTCCACGAGCACCTGCGTCAGATACTGACGGTGTCCGTTGCACTTCTGGTATCCCGTTCTGCGCTTCTTCTTGAAGACGAGGACCTTGTCGTCCTTCAGGTGCTTCAGAATCTTGCACTTCACCGAGGCGCCTTCTACTACAGGTGCGCCTACCTTGACCTGACCGTCGCTGTCTGTGAGCAGGACCTTGTCGAAACTTACGGACGAATTCTCTTCGCCCTGAAGACGGTGAACATAAAGTTTCCGACCTTTCTCAGCTTTGAATTGCTGACCTGCAATCTCTACTATAACGTACATTGAATGTGTAAATTATGTTTTTGAACATAAATTCAGCATGCAAAGATAGGCATTATTTGGTTCATACGCAATATCCTGCGTGAAAATTTTTCGCCCGGCGCCCCACGGCACGGTTTTTGGCGGAGTTTCCGGACAGAACCGGCTCCCCGGCGATGCAATTTCCGGCCCCGAATTTCCGTTATGATGATGAAAGAGAGCACCTGTGCCGTCATGCGGCGTGCGGGGGACGGCCCGCGGCGAATTGATTGTGAAAAATTTCACAATGTCGCAAATTGTTGCTACCTTTATGCCAACAATGAGTACCGACCTAAAAACGAAGAAACGATGATAAACGACAAGGTGAGGATGTATCTGCTCCCGCCCCTGTTCAATGCGGCCGTGCGGGCCGGTGCGGCCATCATGGAGGTCTACAAGGACCGCTCGTCGTACGAGGTGAGCCTCAAGAGCGACCGGACCCCCATCACGCTGGCCGACCGCCTGGCCCACAAGACCATCCGCGAGTACCTCGGCCCCACGCGTATCCCGATTCTGAGCGAGGAGGGGCGCGAGCTGCGTTACGAGGAGCGCCGCAACTGGGAGCTCTTCTGGCTGGTGGACCCGCTCGACGGAACGGTCGAATTCCTGAAGGGCAACAATGAGTTTACGGTCAACATCGCGCTCATGGAGAACAACGTCTGCGTGGGCGCGGTGATTTATGTCCCCTATTTCGCCAAGATGTATGTGGCGGGGCGCGGGGCGGGCTCCTTCCTCAAGGAGGGTATCGTGCCCGACGCTGCGGCCGACTATAGCTACGAGCAGATTGTCTCCGACTGGCAGCGGCTGCCGCTTGTCGGGGAGGGCCGCGAGCGGCAGCGCGTGGCCGTGTCGCGCTCGCATCAGACGCCCGAGACGCACGAGCATATTGCGGAGCTGCGCCGGCGGTATCCCGACCTCGAGGTGGTCGAGCAGGGAAGTTCCTACAAGTTCTGCCTGCTGGCCGAAGGGGCCGTCGATTACTACGTCCGTACGTCGTCTACCTACGAATGGGATACGGCGGCCGGCGAGCTGATTCTCGCGGAGGCGGGCGGTGAGACCCGTTCGCTGCCCGATGGGCGCGGATTGCGCTACAACGAGGAGGACCTCCGCAACCCCTGGTTTGTCTGCCGTTCGAAGTACTGCCGCCTGTAGCGGGCTGCAATGCCGCGGATGCGGTCCGGGGCGATTTTTCGGGCGTTCCGCTGTGGCGAGGCGCCGCGAATGCGGGGTGGCGGGGCGGCCTTCAGGACGGTGTCCGGCCGTTTTTCCGGCTGCGGATGCATGCCATGTGTCGGTCGTCTCTCCTGCGAGGTCTCCGTGCCCGTCAGGGCAGCCGCTTCGGAGCATTGGTAGTGCAACATGCGACAAAAAGAAAAGAGGAGTCCGTGCTCCTCTTTTTTTTGTTGTCCCCTGTTTTGTTGTACTCTGCTTTTTGGTTGCCTCCAGTTTTTGGGTTGTCTCCAGCTTTTTCGCCCCCCCCCGTGGCGGGAGGTTATCGGCTTTCGGAGACGCTGCCCGCCGCCGAGGGGCGGACGGCCGATGCGGCGTGGCGGGCCTGCAGCTCCTCGATGTCGCAGGCCGAGCAGTTGCCCGAGCAGCCCGCCGAGGTGCAGTCCGCCTGGCCTGAGTCCTCGCGCGACTCCTGGACAGCGCACTTGATGCCCAGACGCTGCATGTCCTTGTTGGTCGAGATTTCCGAATCGATGTGGTGTCCCTTAATCATCAGGGTGAGCGACATCCCGACGACGAACAGTGCGACGGCCGCAACGGCGGCCAGTATGATAATCAACCACGATGGCATGGGTCCGAGTGTTTTTAGGGTCCGAAATTTTGGGCTTTCCGGGACAAATGTATACATTTGTAAGTTAATTTGCAAAAATGCCGCCCTGTTCCGACCTCCGGCCCGAAAAATCCGGCCCGGACGTTGCCTGCGCGGCATCGGACCCTAAATCGCAACTATGAGAATCGTCATTGCGGGAGCCGGCGAGATGGGCAGCCATCTGGCCAAGATGTTGAGCGGAAACGGCCACGACATCACCATCATCGACGCCGACCCGAAACTGCTGGCCGACGTGGGCAGTCTGGCCGACGTCATCACGGTCGAGGGCGACTCGACCACCTTTGCCGTGCTGCGCAAGGCTTCGGTGCGCAAGTGCGACCTGTTCATCGCCGTCAACCACGAGGAGAACGACAACATCGTGGCGGCGATGCTGGCCAAGCAGCTGGGCGCCAAGAAATCCATCGCGCGCATCGACAACAACGAATATCTGGAGCCCAACAACAAGGAGATGTTCATCGAGATGGGCATCGACTACCTGTTCTATCCCGAGAAGGTGGCCGCCCGCGAGGTTATCAACCTGCTGGGCCACACGTCGACCACCGAATATGTCGACTTCTCGAGCGGCAAGCTCTCGCTGGCGGTCTTCCGCCTCGAACCCGCCTCGCCGCTGGTGGGACAGGAACTCACGGGCTTCGACGAGGAGCAGACCGAGCTGAACTACCGTACGGTGGCCATCACGCGCGGCGGCGAGACCATCATCCCGCACCGCGGCGAGCGTTTCTTCGAGGGCGACATCATCTACGTCATCGCCCGTCAGGACGCCGTGCGCGAGGTGATGGAGTTTTCGGGACAGTCGAACATCGAAATCAAGAACATGATGATACTCGGCGGTTCGCGCATCGGCATCCGCATCGCCACCGAACTGCAGGACGAGGTCAACATCAAGCTCATCGACTACAACGCCGAGAAGGCCTACCGTCTGGCCGAGATGCTCGACAAGACGCTCATCATCAACGAGGACGGCCGCAATACGGAGGCGATGGTGGAGGAGGGCCTCTCGAACATGGACGCCTTTGTGGCGGTGACGGGCCGCAGCGAGACGAACATCCTGGCGGCGATGCTGGCCAAGCGCATGGGCGTCAAGAAGGTCATCGCCGAGGTCGAGAACCTCAACTACATCAACCTCGCGGAATCCATCGGCATCGACACCATCATCAACAAGAAGCTGGTCACGGCGTCGAACATCTTCCGCTTCACCATGTCGACCGACGTGCAGGCCATCAAGTGCCTGACGGGCAGCGATGCCGAGGTGCTCGAGTTCATCGTCAAGCCCAACTCGCCGGCCACCAAGTGCCGCATCAAGGAGATGGGGCTCCCCGAGGATACCATCATCGGCGGCATCGTCCGCGGCGACAAGGTCTTCATCGCGGTCGACAACTCGATGATTCAGCCCTACGACCGCGTGGTGGTCTTCTCGATGCCCGAGTCGGTCAGCCGCGTGGGCTACTTCTTCAATTAGGAATATCAGAAACCGCATAACTACCAATTTTTTAACCGCCAATCGATTTTGTCACTTCGCAGCATACTTCTGAGGGCCTACTTCTCGCAGCGCGAGCGGGCCATCGACAATTTCCGCCGCCACCCGCTCGAAACGCAGGCGCGCATGCTCCGGCAGCTTCTGCGCCGGGGCCGCCGCACGGAGTTCGGCTGGCGCTACAACCTGGGGCAGGTGCGTACGCCGGAACAGTTCTCGTCGATGGTCGAGACGTTCGACTACGACACCTTCAAGCCCTACATCGAGCGGATGCTCGCCGGCGAGTCCGACGTGACGGCGCCGGGTCGCGTGACGCTCTACGCCCGCTCGTCGGGCACGACCTCCGACCGGAGCAAATACATCCCCGTCACGCGCGAGTCGCTGTGGTGGAACCACACGATGGGCATGCGCGACGTGGCCACCGTCTTTGCCGCCAACAACCCCCGTTCGAAGGTCTTCGACGGCAAGACGCTGACGCTCGGCGGCTCGTGCACCTACGAGGGCCGGAACCTGGTGGGCGACCTCTCGGCGGTGCTCATCCACGAGACAACCTTCTGGAGCGGATGGTTCCGTGCGCCGAAGGTCCAGACGGCCGTCATCCCGGATTTCGACCGCAAGACGGAGGCCATCTGCCGCGAGTGTACGGGCGAGAACATCACGGCCTTTGCCGGCGTGCCGTCGTGGAACCTGGCGCTGATGCGCCGCGTGCTCGAATATACGGGCAAGAGCAACCTGCTCGAAGTGTGGCCCAATCTCTGCATGTTCGCCCACGGCGGGGTGGAGTTCACCCCCTACCGGCGTTCGTTCGAGGAGCTTATCCCCTCGCCCGAGATGCAGTATATGGAGACCTACAACGCTTCGGAGGGCTTCTTTGCCCTGGCCGACGACCCCGCACGCAGCGACATGCTGCTGATGCTCGACTACGGCACCTACTTCGAATTCCGTCAGGGCGACCGCATCGTGCCGCTCGAGGGGGTGAAATGCGGCGAGGTCTATGCGCTCCTCATCACCTCGAACAACGGCCTGTGGCGCTACGAAATCGGCGATACGGTCGAGTTCACCTCGACGGACCCCTACCGGATTCGCTTTGCGGGCCGCACGCGGCAGTACATCAACGCCTTCGGCGAGGAGGTGATTGCCGACAACGCCGACCGCGCCCTGGAGCGGGCCTGCCGCGAGACGGGCGCCGTGGTGGGCGAGTATACGGTGGCTCCCTGCTACATGAGCCTCCGCGAGCGGGGCGCCCACGAGTGGATTGTGGAGTTCGAGCGTGAGCCCGACGACCGTGCGCACTTCGCCCGGGTGCTCGACGGCGAACTGCGGGCCATCAACTCCGACTACGACGCCAAACGGCTCACGACGCTTGACCTGCCGCGCATCACGGTGGTCGAACGGGGCCGCTTCCTGGAGTGGATGCGCCGCAAGAGGAAGAACAAGGTGCCGCGCCTGATGAACGACCGCCGCGTGGCGGATTCGGTCCTCGGCGGCGAGTAGGGGCGCGCCTTTGATGCAGCTATGTAATTGATTGAAAAACCGATAAATCAAATCGTCCATCCATGTATATCGCCATTGCGGGAAATATCGGCAGCGGCAAGACGACGCTGACCGAAATGCTGACCCGACGCTATCGGGCAAAATGTTATCTGGAGGAGAGCGACAATCCTTACATCGGCGATTTCTACGAAGATATGAACCGCTGGTCGTTCCAACTGCAAATCAGCTTCCTCGGAAGCCGGATTCAGCAGACGATGGATATGCTTTCGGCCGGCGACGGGGATATCTTCCAGGACCGCACCATCTACGAGGATGCCCACATCTTCGCCACGAACCTCCACGAAATGGGGCTCATGTCGACGCGCGACATCGAGACCTACATGAAGATATTCCGTCTGGTCACCACGCTCATTCCCAAACCCGACCTGCTGATTTACCTCAAGGCGAGCGTTCCGACGCTCATCTCGCAGATTCGCAAGCGGGGTCGTGAGTACGAGATGAACATTGACGAAGCCTACCTGCGCCGGCTGAACGACAAGTACGACCACTGGATTGACCTCATCTACGAAGGCGAGGTGCTGGTCGTCGACAAGGACAGCGAGGACTTCGTGGAGAATCCCGAGGTGCTCGAGCGAATCTGCGCACGGCTCGATGCGCTCAAAGCCTCCGAAAAGCGATGAGGCTGCCCGAGGCTTTCGTGGCGGCCGTGTGCCGCGAGCTGGGTGAAGCGGAGGGGCGCGCGCTGTGCGAGGCCCTCGACGGCGAGCCGACGGTCTCGGTGCGGCTCAATCCGGCGAAGTGTGCCGGGGCGCTGCCGGCGGTCGTTGCGGCCGAGGGGGTGCGCCCGGTGGGGTGGTGCGCCGAGGGGCGCTATCTGCCCCGGCGGCCGCAGTTCACCTTCGACGCGGAGTTCCATGCCGGCGCCTACTACGTCCAGGAACCCTCGTCGCAGTTCGTCGGACGGCTGCTTGCGGATGTCGGTCTCGACGGCGCGCGGGTGCTCGACCTCTGCGCCGCCCCCGGCGGCAAGAGTACGCTCTACGCCTCGCTGGTCGGGCGCGACGGACTGGTCGTCGCCAATGAAATCGACCGCCGGCGGGCACAGGTGCTCGCCGACAACATCCGCCGCTGGGGCACGGGCAACGTCGTGGTCACGACGGCCGATGCGGAGCGCATGGCGGAGTTCGAGTCGTGGTACGACGTGGTGGCGGTCGACGCCCCCTGTTCGGGCGAGGGTATGTTCCGCAAGGACGATGCCGCGCGCGGCGAGTGGAGCGAGGCGAACGTGCGCCTCTGCGCATCGCGTCAGGATGCGATTCTGCGCGCCGCCTGGCGGGCGCTGCGACCCGGCGGGACGCTGCTCTACAGCACCTGCACCTTCAACCGCAGCGAAGACGAGGGGTCGCTCGAGCGGTTCCTCGCCTGGGCGGGTGACGAGGCGGCCGAATCGGCGGAGGTGCCGCTCGACGAGGCTTGGGGTGTGGTCTGCGGACGTGTCGGGGTGTTCCGAACGTTCCGCTTCTTCCCGCACCGGGCCGAGGGCGAGGGTTTCTTCGCCGCCGTGGCCCGCAAGGCGTCCGATGCCGGCGGACGGAGCCGTGTGCCCCGTCTGCGCCGCGAGGCGCTCGGTGCGGTCGACAAGGCGTCGGCCGCAGAACTTGCCCGGTGGGTTGCCGAACCCGGGGCGATGCGTTTCGGTGCGGTCGGCGATACGTTCTACGGCTGGTATGCGGCGCAGTATGACGCCGTGCGGAGCCTCTCGGGCGTGCTGCCCGTGATTTATTCGGGCGTGGCCATGGGGCAGCTCTTCAAGGGTCGGCTGAAGCCCGACCCGGCGTTGGCCCTCTTTGCGGGTTTGCGCCGCGATGCCGTGCCGGCAACAGAGCTGGGAGCCGAGGAGGCGCTGCGCTTCCTGCGCAAGCAGGACCTTGCGGCCGGGCCCTTTGCCGAGGGCATCAACCTGGTGACGGCGCACGGCCGTGCGCTGGGGTTCGTCAAGCGCATCGGCGCCCGCGTGAACAACCTCTATCCCAATTCGCTGCGGATTCTCCGCCAGCAGCCGTCGGGCGATGCTGACGCGGAGGCATAGGGCGACCGTGGGGGAGCGAGGCCTCCGGGTGCGGCTGCGGCGGCCGGGACGAACCGTGGCGGGGATGGAGTGCCGTCTGCTGCTGCGGCGCCGATGATGAAGCCGGGAGATGAAGATGATATAAAACAAACCGAGATATCGAAATAGCGTATGGCAGAGAAGCTTTATTATTCAATGGGCGAGGTGGCCGAGATGTTCGACGTAAGGCCGTCGCTGCTCCGCCACTGGGAGTCGCAGTTCGGGGTGTTGAAGCCCAAGCGCAACAAGAAGGGCAACCGCCTCTTCACGCCGGCCGATGTCGAGAATCTGAAGCTGATTTACCACCTGGTCAAGGAGCAGGGCATGACGCTCGAGGGGGCCCGCAAGGCGCTGCGCCAGTGCCGGCGCGAAAAGACCGTGCCGCGCGACGTCGAGTTGCTTGAACGGCTGCAGCGCATCCGTGCGCTGCTGGTCGAGGTGCGCGAGGAGCTCAAGGGCAACGATTCAGGCGAGGGCCGCACGGTCGTGGTCGACTCTCCGGCCGAGGTTGCCGCTGCCGACCTGTCGGCTGCGGACATGGCCGGCTCCGTGACCCCATCCGAAACATCGGGGGACGATGCGCCCCGTCCGCGCCGACGTGCCAAGGCCGTGGTGAAGTTCTCCGACGCGGCAGCCGGCGCGACAGCCGACGGAGCGAATGCGGAGCCGGAGTCCGGCGCCGAAGCCGGTGACGGAACTCCCGCAGCGCCCAAGCGGGGAGCGCGCCGCCCGCGCCGCAAGAAGGAGGAGGCCGAGCACAAGGAGCTCTTCGCCTTCTACGAGCAGTCGCTCTTCTGAGCGGCGAGGTGAGGGGACAGGCGGGAGCGGCCCTTCGGCAGACCCAATGTGAATAATCCGTAAGACAATGAAGATAAAGGATATAACCGATGTAATCGAGCGCTTCGCACCGCTTGCCTACCAGGAGTCCTACGACAATGCGGGACTGATTGTGGGCCGGCCCGACGACGAGGTGCGGCAGGCGCTGTTGGCCGTCGACGTCACCGACGAGGTGCTCGACGAGGCCGAGCGCGAGGGGTGCGACCTGGTCATCACCCACCACCCGATTGTCTTCCATCCGCTCAAGCGCTTCAATTCGGCCGATATGGTCCAGCGCTGCGTCGAGCGGGCCATCCGCTGCGGCATTGCGCTCTATGCCTGCCACACGAACCTCGACAGCGCCCCCGAAGGGATGAGCTGGCGTCTGGCTGCGCTGCTCGGAATCGGGGAGCTCAGCGTGCTGCAGCCCTCGGAGGGCGACCCCCGGGCAGGCTTCGGCGTCGTGGGCGAACTGCCCGAGCCGCTGCCCACGGTGGAGTTTCTGCGCCGGATGCAGCAGCGCCTCGGGGTGAAGGTGGTGCGCCACAGCGACCTGGTCTCCGAGCAGGTGCGCCGCATCGCCCTCTGTACGGGTGCCGGTGCATCGCTCATGGCCGATGCCCGCCGGGCGGGAGCCGACCTCTATGTGACGGCCGATTTGAAGTATAACGATTTCATGTTCCCCGACGGGGAGTTCGTCGTGGCGGATATCGGTCATTTCGAGAGCGAATATTGCGCAATTGAGCTTTTATTTGAGGTTTTGTCGAAAAATTTGATTACCTTTGCGGTCCGCAAGAGTGGATGCTCTCGGAATCCGGTGAACTATTTCGTTTAAGTTCAAACAATTATAATATATGGCAACACAGAAAAAGGCCGCCGACGTTGATTATTCGATGCAGGAGAAAATCATGGCGCTGTACGAGATTCAGAAAATCGACAGCAAAATCGACGAAATCAACAAGGTGAAGGGTGAACTGCCGCTCGAGGTGCAGGACCTCGAGGATGAGCTTGCCGGTCTGAAAACGCGTATCGACAACGTCAATGCCGAAATCGAGGAGTTCAACGCTCTGACCAAGCAGCGCCGACGCGAAATCGACCAGGCGAAGATTCAAATCGCAAACTACAAAGAGCAGCAGAACAACGTCCGCAACAATCGTGAATTCGACGCCATCACGAAGGAAATCGAGTATCAGGAGCTCGAAATCGAACTGGCCGAGAAACGACTCAAGGAGTATGCTGCCGGTGTGAAGGTCAAGAAGGCCCAGCTGGAGGAGACCGAAGCCGTGCTCAACGAGCGCAGCGTCGATTTGACCGCCAAGAAGAGCGAACTGGAGAGCATCGAGGCCGAAACCGCACCGCAGGTTGCCGAGTATGAGGCGCAGGCAGAACAGGTGCGTGCGAAGGTGGACGAGCGTCTGCTCGCAGCCTACAACCGCATTCGCCGCAGCGTGCGCAACGGTCTGGCCGTGGTGACGGTCAAGCGTGATGCCTGCGGCGGTTGCTTCAACCGTATCCCGCCTCAGCGTCAGGTCGATATCCGCTCGGGTAAGAAGATTATCATCTGCGAATACTGCGGCCGCATCTTGGTCGCCGACCCCGAGGCGGAGCAGTAGCGCAACGGCTTCCGGAACCATCTCCGGAGGAGTTTGGAAAAGCGGAGCGGCGGACCCGTTCGATGGGTCCGCCGCTCCGCTTTCCGTTGCGACGGTCTGAGGTGCGGACGGCCGCTCCGGGCGGGATACGGGCGCGCGTGTCCCCGCGTGACGGTCTGCGGGCCGGCGATGTGCGGCGCCGGAGCGTTGCCTGCGGGGCGTGTGCAGGGGCGCGGAGCGGGTTTTTGCGGCCGATTGCCGGTCGATTGCCTGCCGATTGTCGGCGGATTGCCTGCCGATTGTCGGCCGATTGCCGGCCGGTTGCCCCGGTGCCGCCCCGGTCAAATAAATGCGAGGGAATAAACATTTTACGGGCTAAATTTTGCGGACTTTAGCAAATAATCGCTATTTTTGCAAAGTTCTATCCGACGATTAAATTAGCCTTAGATGAAGATAGCCATTGCCCAGTTGAATTACACCATCGGCGATGTGGAGGGCAACACCTCGAAAATCATCGATTCGATTCAGAAGGCCAAGGAACGCAAGGCCGACCTGGTGATTTTTGCAGAACAGGCCGTGAGCGGCACTCCGGCCTTCGATTTGTTGCGGAAGACGACTTTCCTCGAGTTGTGCGAGGATGCGCTGGTCGAAATCGCCTCCTGCTGCGACGGCATCGCGGCCATCGTGGGACTCCCGATTCTCACCTCCGAAGGTACCATCAGCGCAGCTGCGCTCATCCAGGACCGCAAGGTGCTGCGCTATGTGGGCAAGAAATACATCACGGCGCGCCGTGAGATGGGCTTCCTCGTCGGCTCGAAGGGCTACGAGTATGCCACCATCAAGGGCCACAAGTGCGCCATCGTCGTGGGCGACGACCTGAGCCGCGAACGCGACTACGACAAGTCGGTCGAGACGGTCATCTCCATCAACGCCCGCAAGTACGGCAAGGGAACGATGACCTACCTCTACGAGGTGATGCGCAACCTCTCGTTCGTCGAGGGCAAGAACATCGTCATGGTCAACCAGGTCGGCGGTTCGACCGATATCGTCTACGACGGCACGTCGGGCGCCTTCAACAACCGCGGTGAACTGGTGCTCATGATGAAGAACTTCGAGGAGGACTTCCAGATTTTCGACACCCGAGCCCAGGCTCGCCCCGTCGTCATCCCCACCAGCGGCGACCGTACGCGGCTGGTCTACGAGGCGGCGCGCTGCGGTCTGCGCGACTTCTTCCTCAAGAACGGCTACCGCAAGGCCAGCATCGGCCTCTCGGGCGGTATCGATTCGGCGGTGGTTGCCTGTCTGGCGGCCGATGCGCTGGGGCGCGAGAACGTGCGTGCGCTGCTCATGCCGTCGCAGTTCTCGTCGGACCATTCGGTCGAGGATGCCAAGGCCCTGGCCGAGAACCTGGGCATCGAATACAACGTCATCCCCATCACGGAAATCTACAAGTCGGTGGTCGACACCCTCAAGCCGGTCATCGGCGGCCGCGAGTTCGACTCCACCGAGGAGAATATCCAGACGCGCATCCGCACCATCCTGCTCATGGCCGTGCAGAACAAGACGGACTACGTGCTGCTCAACTCGTCGAACAAGAGCGAGAATGCCCTGGGCCTCTGCACGCTCTACGGCGATACGGCCGGCGCCTTCAGTCCTACGGGCGACCTCTACAAGAGCGAGATGTACGACGTGGCGCGCTACATCAACCGTACCTTCGGAAATCCCATTCCCGAGAACATACTCGACAAGGAGCCTTCGTCGGAGCTCCATCCCAACCAGAAGGACAGCGATATCCTGCCTCCCTACGAGGTGGTCGATGCCATCCTCTACCGCATGATTGAGGAGGGGCAGCACCGCGAGGAAATCGTCAACGCCGGCTTCGACTCGGAGGTGGTGGAGAAGATTCACTCGATGATTATGCGCAACGAGAAGAAGCGCTACCAGTTCCCGCCCGTGCTGCGTCTTTCGATGTGTTCGTTCGGTCACGAGCGGTTGATGCCGCTGACCAACAAGTACGGCGATTAGGGCAGTGGCGGAACTCATCGAACATAGCGGGGTGGTCGAGCGCGTCGAAGCGGATGCGGTCCGGGTTCGAATCACCTCACGTTCGGCGTGCGGCAGCTGCAAGGCGCGTGCGGCGTGCGGGCTGGCTGAGACGCAGGACAAAATCATCGAGGTGCGTACGCCGCAGGCCGGGGAGTATTGTCCCGGTGAGGCGGTGACGGTGGGAGTGCGGCGGCGCGCGGGTGCCGTCGCGGTCGTATATGCCTATGTGGGTGCGTTGGCGGTGCTGCTGGCGGTGCTGCTGACGGCCAACCTTGCGCTGGGCTGGAGCGACGGGGCGAGCGCCCTGGCCGCGCTGGCCGGCGTGGCGCTTTATTACGGGGTGCTGGGGCTCTTCCGCCGCAGAATCGAACATACAATTCATTTTACAATAACAAAACACTGATGGAAGTATTACTTTACACAATCCTGACGCTCTGCGTGTTGGGAGTGCTTGCCGCAGTCATTCTCTACGTGGTGGCCCAGAAGTTCAAGGTCGAGGAGGACCCGCGGATTGACCAGGTCGAGAAGATGCTGCCGGGTGCCAATTGCGGCGGTTGCGGCTTTGCCGGCTGCCGCGGTATGGCCGAGGCGCTGGTCAAGCGCGACGACATTTCGGCGCTCTTCTGCCCCGTCGGAGGCAGCGACTGCATGAAGGCCGCGGCCGGGTTCCTGGGCAAGGCTGCCGCCGAGAAGGAGCCCCAGGTGGCAACCGTCCGCTGCGGCGGTACGTGCGAGAAGCGCCCCCGCACCAACCAGTTCAACGGAGCACGTTCGTGCGCCGTGGCCGCATCGCTCTACGTCGGCGAGACGGGCTGCTCGTTCGGCTGCCTCGGATTCGGCGACTGCGTGACGGCCTGCGCCTTCGATGCCATCCACATCAACCCCTCGACGGGACTGCCCGAGATCGACGCCGAGAAGTGTACGGCCTGCGGCGCCTGCGTGAAGGCCTGCCCCAAGCTGGTCATCGAGCTGCGCAAGAAGTGGCCCAAGAACCGTGCGGTATACGTGTCGTGCGTCTCGAAGGACAAGGGTGCCGTGGTGATGAAGGCCTGCAAGGCGGGTTGCATCGGCTGCGGAAAGTGCGAGAAGGTCTGCGCCTTCGGAGCCATCACCGTCGAGAACAACCTGGCCTACATCGACCCGCAGAAGTGCAAGCTCTGCCGCAAGTGCGTGAACGAGTGCCCGACGGGCGCCATCCGTCTGGTCGGCATGGAGCCGCTGCCCAAGGCCCCCAAGGCGGCGCCTGCGGCGGGAGCAGCCAAACCGGCTGCCGCTCCGGCTGCCAAACCTGCCGCCGAGAAGGCCGCCCCGGCTGCCGCGAAGGCTGCAGCTCCTGCTGCCGAGAAGCCCGCAGCGCCGGCCGAAGCCAAGGCTGCGCCCGCTGCCGGGAAGACGGAGGCCGAATAATTAACCGCTAAAATTCAGAACCGAGATATGAAGACATTTCCGAAAGGCGGAGTCCATCCGTCGGAAAACAAACTGAGCTGCGCGAAGCCCATCGAGGTCCTTCCGCTGCCCGACGTGGTGACGATTCCCCTGTCGCAGCATATCGGCGCACCCGCGGTTGCAAAGGTGGCCAAGGGTGACAAGGTGCTGACCGGTCAGCTTATCGCCGAGGCGGGCAGTTTCATGTCGGCGAACATCCATTCGCCGATTTCGGGAACGGTGACCGCCGTCGAGCCCGTGGCCAACGGGCAGGGCATCCGTCAGATGAGCATCGTCATCAAGCGCGAGGGCGACGAGTGGGCCGAAGGCATCGACCGTACGCCGGAGCTGGTGCGCGAGTGTACGCTTGAGCCGCAGCAGATTATCGCCCTCATCAAGGAGGCCGGCATTGTCGGCATGGGCGGTGCAACCTTCCCCACGCATGTGAAGCTGTCGGTGCCTCCCGGCAAGAAGGCCGAGGCGCTCATCATCAACGGCGTCGAGTGTGAACCCTACCTGACGTCGGACCACCGGACGATGCTCGAGCGCGGCGAGCAGCTGCTCGTCGGCGTGACCATCCTCAAGCGTGCGCTCGGCGTCGAGCGTGCCTATGTCGGTGTGGAGAACAACAAGCCCGATGCCATCGAGCATCTGCGCCGTCTGGCGGCCGGATACGAGGGCATCGAGATTGTCCCGCTGCGCGTGAAGTATCCGCAGGGCGGTGAGAAGCAGCTCATCGCCGCCATCACGGGCCGCGAGGTGCCGCCTCCGCCCGCACTTCCGATTGACGTGGGTGCGGTGGTCTGCAACGCCTCGACGACGGTAGCCGTCTATGAGGCCGTGCAGAAGCACAAGCCCCTCATCGAGCGCGTGGTCACCATCACCGGCAAGGGGATGAAGGAGCCGAAGAACCTGCTCACGCGTATGGGTACCCCCATCTCGACGCTCATCGAGGCGGCCGGCGGACTTCCGGCCGATGCGGGCAAGGTCATCAACGGCGGCCCGATGATGGGCCGTGCGATGGTCAACCTCGAGGCTCCCGTGACGAAGGGCTGCTCGGGCATCACCGTCATGAGCGGACGCGACGCCGTGCGCCGCACCGCCTCGCAGTGCATCAAGTGCGCCAAGTGCGTTTCGGCCTGCCCGATGGGACTCGAGCCCTACTTCCTCTCGAAGATGACCCAGAAGAAGAACTGGGACGAGGTCGAGGCCCGCATGGTCACCTCGTGCATCGAGTGCGGCTGCTGCCAGTCGACCTGCCCGGCCTACCTGCCGCTGCTCGACTGGATTCGCCTCGGCAAGCAGACCGTCATGGGCATCATCCGCGCGCGGGCTGCCGCCAACGCTCCTAAAAAGTAAATGAAAATAAACGATAAAGTTATGGCAAACAAACTTGTTGTCGCTCCCGCGCCCCACGTGCAGACGACGCAATCGACGAACGTCATCATGCGCGACGTCATCATCGCGTTGTTGCCTGCGCTGGCGGTCTCGACGGTGGTCTTCGGCCTCAATGTGCTTTTGGTCACGGCGCTGTCGGTTGCGTGCTGCGTGTTGTTCGAATACCTGATTCAGCGATTCCTGGTCCAGGGCCCCGTGACGGTCGGTAACCTCTCGGCCGTGGTGACGGGTGTGCTGCTGGCCTTCAACCTGCCGGCGACGATTCCCTGGTGGATTGTCGTCATCGGCGCCTTCGTCGCCATCGCCATCGGCAAGATGACCTTCGGCGGCCTGGGCAAGAACCCCTTCAACCCGGCACTCGTCGGCCGTGTCTTCCTGCTGATTGCCTATCCCGTACAGATGACCACGTTCCCCATGCCGGTCAGCGGCTCGTTCGACGCGCTGTCGGGCGCCACGCCGCTGGCTGTCGTCAAGCACGGCGCGGCCGGTCCCGACGTGCTCGGCGTGCAGGAGTTGCTGCTGGGCAACATGCCCGGTTCGATGGGCGAAGTGGCCGCGCTGGCACTGCTGTGCGGCTTCGTATACCTGCTTTGGCGCCGTGTCATCACGTGGCATATTCCCGTGACGGTGCTGGTGACGATGGCACTCTTCGCCTTTGTCGTGGCGCTCTGCCGCGGCGGTGAGCCGACGCTGCTGTGGCAGCTGCCGCTCTTCCATGTGCTGGCCGGCGGTGCCCTGCTGGGCTCCATCTTCATGGCGACCGACTATGCGACCTCGCCCATGACGGTCAAGGGCGGCGTGATTTTCGCCGTCGGCATCGGTGTCATCACCATGCTCATCCGTCTGTGGGGCGCCTATCCCGAGGGTATGTCGTTTGCGATTCTGATTATGAACGCCGTCGTGCCCCTGATTAACAAATATGTGAAACCCGCGCGCTTCGGCGTGAAATAGTTAGGAGGCCTAAGATATGGAAAGTACACTCAAGAACATGGTTGCGGTGCTCTTCGGCATCACGCTCGTGGCTTCGGCCGGCGTAGGCGTGGTGAACATGATTACCGCCGAACCCATTGCCCTGTCGAAGCAGGCCGCTACGACGGCGGCGCTGACCGAGGTGCTCCCCTCCTTCGACGAGACGACGAGCGAGGAGCTCACCATCGACGAAATGCCCATCACGGTCTATACCGCAACGAAGGGCGGCGTGGTGGCCGGCTATGCCGTGCAGACGATGACCAAGCAGGGCTTCAGCGGTACGGTGCGCCTGATGGTCGGCTTCGACACCGACGGCCGCGTGGTGAATATCAATGTACTGGAGCAGACCGAAACCCCGGGCCTCGGCACCAAGATGTGTGACGAGGGCAATCCGCTGCTGGGCAGCGTCAAGGGGCAGCGTCTCGAGGAGAAGAAGCTCGTCGACGGCAAGCTGGCGGTGCGCAAGGACGGCGGTGACGTGGATGCCCTGACGGCAGCCACCATTTCGTCGCGCGCCTATGTCGATGCCGTCAACCGGGCCTGGATGGCCTACAAGAGCGTAGCGACGGGCACGCCCGCCACCGACGTGGCTTCGGGCGCCTCGCAGCAAACCAACAACGAGTCTGCGGCTCAGGAAGGAGGTCAAAATGAATAAACTGCAAATCATTCTCAGCGGCATCGTCAAGAACAACCCCACGTTCGTGCTGGTGCTGGGTATGTGCCCGACGCTCGGTACGACCACTTCGGCGGCCAACGGCATGGGCATGGGTCTGGCCACCACGGCGGTGCTCATCATGTCGAACCTGGTGATTTCGCTCATCAAGAACATCATCCCCGACAAGGTCCGCATTCCGGCCTTCATCGTGGTCATCGCCTCGTTCGTGACCATCATCCAGATGCTCATGGAGGCCTTCGTCCCGGGACTCTACAAGGCGCTGGGCGTCTTCATCCCGCTCATCGTGGTGAACTGCATCATCCTGGGCCGCGCCGAGGCCTTCGCCTCGAAAAACTCGGCCTTCGACTCGATGCTCGACGGTGTGGGCATCGGTCTGGGATTCACCCTTTCGCTGACGGTTATCGGTGCCGTGCGCGAGATTCTGGGCAGCGGTGCCATCTTCGGCATCAACCTCGGCATCTCGGACGTCACGCCGCTGGTGTTCGTGCTTGCGCCGGGCGGCTTCCTCACGCTCGGATACCTGATGGTCCTGTTCAATAAATTAGCCAAGAAGTAGCCATGGAAATATCCTATTTCGCAATCATTATCGGCGCCATCTTCGTCAATAACGTCGTGCTGGCGCAGTTCCTCGGCATCTGTCCCTTCCTCGGCGTCTCGTCGAAGGTCGAAACGTCGCTGGGCATGGGCGCTGCCGTGACCTTCGTCATGGCGCTTACGGCCGTGGTGGCGTGGCCCATCCAGACCTACATCCTGGTGCCGCTCCACATCGAATACATGCAGACGATTGTCTTCATCCTGGTCATTGCGGCCCTGGTGCAGATGGTCGAAATCATGCTCAAGAAACTCTCGCCGTCGCTCTATCAGGCGCTGGGCATCTTCCTGCCGCTCATCACGACCAACTGCGCCGTGCTGGGTGTTGCCATCCTGATGATTCAGAAGGAGTTCAACCTGCTGCAGAGCGTTACCTACTCGGTATCGACGGCTCTGGGCTTCGCGCTTGCGCTGGTACTCTTCGCCGGTATCCGCGAGCGTCTGGAGTTCGAGGAGGTTCCCAAGGCCTTCCGCGGAGTGCCCATCGCACTCATCACGGCCAGCATCCTGGCCATGGCCTTCATGGGATTCTCGGGCCTGGTATAATCCCGGGGGAGTATCCCCGGCGAAGACCGCTCCCAGTCGGAGCGGTCTTCGTCTTTTTCGGAACACCTTTTTTGGGGTCTGTGCGACTTTTTTCCGCTGCAATTCTTCGTTTCTTGCCCCAAGAATGTTAATTTTGCACTATTATACCATAATTAACCTACCGAACACAAATGGAGAAGGTCATCAAACTTCATGACAGAACGTTTCGCGTCATGATTCCCGCTGCGAAAATCGACGAGGCGGTTACGGCCGTCGCGCAGCGTATCAATGCCGATTATGCCGACAAGGATACGCCGCTCTTCGTCGGAGTTCTGAACGGGTCGTTCATGTTCATGAGCGACCTCATCAAGAAGATTGAGTTCAACAGCGAACTGTCGTTCGTCAAGCTCTCCTCGTACGAGGGTACGCAGACCACGGGCGACGTGAAGTGCCTCATCGGACTCAACCACTCGCTCGAGGGTCGCCACGTGATTATCGTCGAGGATATCGTCGATACGGGCGAGAGCATCGAGCGGATGGTCCGCGACCTGGAGAAGCTCCACCCGGCCAGCATCGCCGTCTGCACGCTCTTCTTCAAGCCGGGCTCCTACCGCAAGCAGATTCCGATTGAGTACAAGGCGATGGAAATCGGCAACGAGTTCATCGTGGGCTACGGTCTGGACTACGACCAGCTGGGCCGCAACCTGAAGGATATTTACGTGGTGACCGAATGATGAGCGAGGCGAAGAATCCCATGGAGCTGCTCGAGGGCGGGCGGCGTCTTCCGCTGGTCGAGGACTTCTACACCATCCAGGGCGAGGGGTACCATACGGGCAAGGCGGCCTATTTCATCCGTCTGGGCGGCTGCGACGTGGGATGCCGCTGGTGCGACGCCAAGTATACGTGGAATCCGAAGCTCTATCCCCCGGTCGAGGTGGAGACGATTGTCGGGCGTGCGGTGGCCTGCGCGGCGCAGGCTGTCGTCATCACGGGCGGCGAGCCGCTGCTCTATCCGCTGGGGATGCTCACCTCGGCGCTGCACGAACGAGGGTTGGAGCTCTTCCTCGAAACCTCGGGTTCGCACCCCTTCAGCGGGGAGTTCGACTGGGTGTGCCTTTCGCCCAAGCGGCAGCAGCCGCCTCTGGACGAGGCCTTTGCGTGCGCCGACGAGCTGAAGGTGATTGTCGAGCGGTCCGAAGACTTCGAGTGGGCCGAGCTCAATGCCGCCCGCGTGCGTCCCGAATGCCTGCTCTACGTACAGCCCGAGTGGAGCGTTTCGGAGCAGGTGATGCCGCTGCTTGTGGAGTATGTCAAGGCCAATCCGCGCTGGAACATCTCCATCCAGGCCCATAAATACATGCATATTCCCTAATCGTTTGACTCGCTGCCCCGGCCATGACCCTGCATTTCGGACGTAAATTCTGGCGGTTCCTGACGACCGTCGTGGTGCTCTTCATGCTCTTCGTGGTGGGGCGCAATCTGGTCCATGCCGTGAAAATCAAGGGGCAAATCGGCTCGCTGCGACGTCAGGCCGACCTCTATCGCGAGCGAATCGCGCAGGACAGCACGCTCGTCGAGCGGCTGCGCTACGACGACTATCTGGAGGAGTATGCCCGGGAGCGTTACGGCATGCAGCGCCGCGACGAGCGGGTCTTCCTGATGGAGGACTGAGCCGGGGCCAGAGAGCAGGACCGGGTGCCGGAGAACAGGACCGGGTGCCGGAGAACAGGACCGGGAGCCGGAGAACAGGACCGGGAGCCGGGAGGGCTGGACCGGGTGCCGGAGAACAGGGCCGGGCAGACTGGTCCGGGCGTCTGAAGGCTTGCGCGGCGCGCAGGATTGCAGCGTGCGACATATGGTAAGATAAGAGGAGACCGTCTTCGGGCGGTCTCCTCTTTTGGTGTTGCGGCTTGCGTCCGCCGGGAATGTTGCGGCTTGCGGGTACCGTGAATGTTGCGGCTTGCGTCCGCCGGGAATGTTGCGGCTTGCGGGTACCGGGGATGTTGCGGCTTGCGTCCGCCGGGGGCGTATCGGCCGGGGCGCAGAAGGGTCAGTAGTGGTGGAATCCCTGCCAGTCGAGCGGCTGCGGCGTGCCGTGGTCGCACCAACGCAGCTCGCGCGAATCGGTAATGCGGCCGATGGGGTAGAGCGGCGTGCCGAACCGCGTGCGGAACGCCTCGATGAGCCCTTCGGCTCCGGCCTCCGATGCGCAGAGCAGCAGTTTGTAGTCCTCGCCGGCGCAGGCCGCCGTCCGCAGGTCGACACCCGGTGCGGCGGGAATCCGCTCCAGGTCGATGTCGGCGCCGACCTCCGAACGCTCCATGATGTGGCGCACGTCCGATGCCAGACCGTCCGAGAGGTCCATCATGGCCGTTACCTCGTCCCTCGTGCCGAGCCAGAGTCCTTCGGCCACCTGCGGGCGCGGTGAGCGGTGTACGGCCGCATGGGGCGTGTCGCAGCGCCCTTCGAGCAGGTCGTGCAGGCCGGCTCCCGACTCGCCCAGCACTCCGGCCGTGAGCAGCACGTCGCCCGGACGTGCGCCGCTGCGCCGCTTGATGCAGCTGTCGGCAGCACGGCCGATGGCCGTCACGTTGACGGTGACGCCCCCTTCGGAGGCGGTCGTATCACCCCCGATGAGTGCGACGCCGAACTCCTCCGAGAGCGAGCGGTATCCCTCCATGAACTCTTCGGCCCACGCCCCGGCGGCATCGGCCGGCAGTGCGATGGAGAGGAGCGTCGCCACGGGGCGGCCCCCCATGGCGGCTATGTCGCTCAGATTGACGGCGAGCGACTTGGCGCCCAGCTCGCGGGCCGATGTCGTGCGGCGCAGGAAGTGCACCCCCTCGGTCAGCAGGTCGGCCGTGAAGAGCAGCGACTCGCCGCCGCCGAGCGGCAGTACGGCGCAGTCGTCGCCGATGCCCTCGAACCCGTTGTCGGGCAGCGAGCCGAAACGCTCGCGGATGTGGTCGATGAATCCGAATTCCGTCATGTCTGCAGGTGTGTTGCGGCGGGCCGATACCCGCGTGGCGTCCCGTGGCGCCGTCGCGCTGAGCCGCGATGAGGCATGCATGCCGCCGAAACCTCGTGCAAAGGTATCGAAAATAATCGAATATTGTTGTATCTTTGTCCGGAGAATGGCCCCGCCGCAGCGGGGAACTGCAGCCTCAACAACGAAATGAAGATTCTGATACTCAACGGCCCCAACCTCAATCTGCAGGGGCGCCGCAACTTGGCGGTCTATGGTGTCGGGACGCTCGACGACCTGGCCGGGCGCCTCGCGGAGCGTTATCCCGACGTGGAATTCGTCCACTTCCAGTCCAACGTGGAGGGCGAGCTTATCGATGCGCTCCAGCGTGCCGCGCAGACGTGCGACGGCGTGGTGCTCAACGCCGGCGGCTATACCCATACGTCGGTGGCGCTGCGCGATGCCGTCGAAGCGATTCCGGTGCCGGTCGTCGAGGTCCACATCTCGTCGATTCTCGCCCGCGAGGAGTTCCGCCACGTATCGCTTCTTGCCTCGGTCGTGGCGGGTTCCGTCATGGGTTTCGGGCTGGATTCCTACCTGCTGGGAGTCGAAGCGCTTCGGCTGCGGTCGGAGCGACAATCCGTGAACAATTAAACGAAACGATATACATGTACAGAAAGAAGAAAACCAAGGTGGTTGCGACGATGTCGGATTTCCGTTGCACCGAGCAGTTTGTCAAGGACCTCTACGACGCAGGTATGGACGTCGTGCGCATCAACTCGGCCCATGTGAGCGAGGAGAGCGCCACGCGTATAGTCGAGACGGTACATCGGGTCAATCCCTCCATCCCCATCATGATTGATACGAAGGGCCCCGAAATCCGGGTGACGACCATCGCCGACGAGTACGGCAACGGCATCCACTTCCAGGCGGGTGACGTGGTGAGCGTCCGCGGTTCGAAGGGTGAAGACCTCACCACGCGCAAGGTGGTCTACATGAACGTGCCGACCATCGTGCGCGACATTCCGGTGGGTGCGCGGATGCTCATCGCCGACGGCGAGCTGGAAATCCGCGTCCTCGAGAAGAGCGACGAGGAGCTCCGCTGCGAATTCACGGTGGGCGGCTGCATGCGCTCGCGCAAGAGCGTCAACGTGCCGGGTGTCTCGATTGACCTCCCGTCGGTGACCGAGAAGGACCGCCGCTTCATCGAGTGGGCCGTGCGCAACGACGTCGACTTCATCGCCCATTCGTTCGTGCGCAGCGCCCGCGACGTGGCTGCCGTGCAGGAGATTCTCGATGCACACCACAGCCCCATCAAAATCATCTCGAAAATCGAGAATCAGGAGGGCCTGACCAACATCGACGAGATTATCGAGGCCTCGTACGGCATCATGGTCGCCCGCGGCGACCTGGGAGTAGAGCTTCCGGCCGAGGCGATTCCCAACACGCAGCGCCGCATCGTCGAGAAGTGTATCGCCGCCAAGCGTCCGGTGATTATCGCCACCCAGATGCTCTATTCGATGGTCAAGAACCCCCGCCCGACCCGTGCCGAGGTGAGCGACGTGGCGAGCGCCATCTACGAACGTGTCGATGCCGTGATGCTGAGCGACGAAACGGCCATGGGCGACTATCCCGTGCAGGCGGTCGAGACGATGTCGCGCGTGGCGCGCGAAATCGAGCGCGACGAGACGCACTTTGCGCCGATGATTGACATGGACATGGTCTCGGTCAACCACGAAATCACGGCGCAGCTGGCGCGTACGGTGGTGCGGGCCAGCACCAACCTGCCGGTGCGCTACGTGGTGCTCGACACCAAAACGGGCCGTACGGGCCGTTACGTGGCGGCCTTCCGCGGCCGCAAGCCCGTCGTGGCGGTCTGCTATCAGCTCCATGCCCAGCGTATCCTGGGCCTGTCGTACGGCGTGGTGGCCATCCTGCGCAACCAGAAGGTCAACGACAAGTATCACTTCCTTCTCGACGCCATGGAGTTCATCGACCAGTATACGAAACTCGACGGCGAGGACCTGCTGGCCATCGTCGGCGGCAGCTTCGGTCCCGACGGAGGAGCGTCGTATGTCGAGTTGGCCAACGTGCGCAACATCCGTCACCGCAACGAGGAGATAGCTGCCGGCATGGTTCGCTGAGCCGAGCCCGAGTGAGTCACGGAGGATTGCGATGGGCAGCGGTGAGTTGAAGGTCAAGGTCGCCCGCGGTGTGGCGTGGAGTATCGGCGAGAAGGTCGGTACGATGCTCCTCCAGATGGGGGTGAGCATCGTCGTGCTGCGCCTGCTCACGCGCGAGGATTTCGGCCTGGTCGCCATCCTCACGGTCTTCTCGACCTTTGCGCTGGTGGTCGTCGACAGCGGCTTCTCGCAGACGCTCGTCCGCCGCACGGCGCCCGGGCAGGAGGACTTCAAGTCGGTCTTCCTCTTCAACGTGGCGGTGTCGGTGGTGCTCTACCTGCTGCTGGTTGCCGCCTCGCCGTTTGTGGCGCATTACTACGGCATGCCCGAGTTGACGGCCCTCGCGCCGGTCTTCTTCCTGCTGCTGCCGGTCAATGCACTCTGTGTCATCCAGCAGACGCTCTTCACGCGGCAGTTCCGCTTTGCACTGCTCTCGAAGGTGACCTTCGCCGCATCGCTGGTGAGCGGCGTGGCGGCCGTGGGGCTTGCGCTGGCCGGGTTCGGCGTGTGGAGCATCGTCGCGCAGCGTGTGCTGCAGATGGCCGTGCGCGCCCTGCTGCTGTGGTGGCTCAGCTCGTGGCGCCCGACGGGGGCCTGGAGCATCGCCTCGCTGCGCCGCATGGCGCCCTACAGCTTCAGCCTGATGGCCACCGACCTCTTTGCGGCGCTCTATACGAAGATTCCGCAGCTGTTCATCGGCAAGCTCTATCCCGCCGCGACGCTGGGCAGCTACGACCAGGCCCAGAAGCTCAAGGACCTGCCCGTCACGTCGGCCATGCAGGCCGTGCAGGGGGTGATATTCCCCGCGCTGGCCAAAATCAAGCACGATGCCGTGAAGTTTGCCGAGAGCTACCGCCAGATTGTGATGGTGGTGGCCTATGCGCTCTTCCCCGTCATGGCGGGCATGGCGGCCATCGCGCAGGACATGTTTGCCGTGCTGGTGGGCGAACAGTGGCTGCCGGCGGTGCCCTATTTCGAGGTGCTGTGTCTGGCGGGTCTCTTCTGGCCCGTGGCGATGGTGGCCTACAACGTGCTGAAGGTTAAGGCCGAGGGCCGTACCATCTTTTGGCTCGAGGTGGCCAAGAAGGCGGTGCTGACGGTGATATTCTTCGTGACCATCCCCCGCAGCGTGATGGCCGTCGTATGGGGTCTGGCGCTTTACGGGCTGCTCGAGATGCTCATCAACGTTGTAGCCTCGCTTCGTTTCACGGTCTTCACCTTCGTCCGTTTCGTGCGGACGCTTCTGCCCGTGGCGGCTGTGACGGCCATCATGTTCCAGATGGTGCGGCTGACCGAGGTGTTTGGCCCCGAGAGCGACCTGCTGCGGCTGCTGCTCGAGGTCGTGGTCGGTGCGGTGACCTATGTGGGGCTTTCGGCCCTCTTCCGCCTCGAGGCGTTCGGTGAGGTGGTTGGCCTGGTGAAGAAGCAGTTGCGACGGTAGCCGTATCGCGGAATGGATAAAGCAAGCGGGCGTCCCGACAGGGACGCCCGCTCTGTTTTGCGTTTGTGGCTGCGGCATTTTCCGGCCGCCCGGACTCAGGCGTAGAGCTTCGGCGTGCAGACGCCGCGCAGGACGGCCAGCGCATTGCTCATGAGCGCCTCCAGTTCGTTTTCGCCCGGGTAGACCGTAACGGGAGCGATGAACGAGCAGCGCTCGCGGATGGCATCCGTCACGGGTGGGTTGTAGGCGATGCCGCCCGTGAGGATGATGCCGTCGACCTGACCGGCCAGCACGGCCGCCATGGCACCGATTTCCTTCGAAATCGTATAGCACATCGCCTCGATGAAGCGCGTCGCCTGCTCGTCTCCGGAGCGCATCCGCTCCATGACCGACATGACCGAGTTGGTGCCCAAGTGGGCCACCATGCCTCCCTTGCCGGCCAGCAGCCGCTCAATCTCCTGACGCGTGTAGCGGCCCGAGCAGCAGAGGTCGGCCAGTCCTGCCGCAGGCAGCGTGCCCGAACGCTCGGGAGCGATGGGACCGTCGCCGTCGAGGGCGTTGTTGGTGTCGACCATGCGGCCCCGCTTGTGGGCCGTCACCGAGATGCCGCCGCCCAGATGCGCCACGATGAAGTTGTGCTCCTCGTAGACCAACCCTTCGCGCTCGCAGTGGAGCCGGACGGTCGCCTTCTGGTTGAGTGCGTGGAGAATCGAACGCCGCGGGCATTCGGGCAGTCCGCTCATGCGGGCCACGTCGTCCATCTCGTCGACCACGACCGGGTCGGCGATGTAGGCCTTTACGCCGGCCATGGCGGCGATTTCGGCCGCGAGCAGACCTCCGAGATTCGAGGCGTGCTCCTTCGTGGCGTTGCGCAGGTCGTGACGCAGGGCGTCGTTGACCTCGTAGACTCCGGCCGGAATGGGCTTCACGAGCCCGCCGCGGCCGATGACCACCGTCAGTTCGCGGATATCGAAGTTGTTTTCGCGCAGTGCCGAGAGGATAATCTCACGGCGCCAGTCGAGTTGCGAGATGATGTTGTCGAAGCGGGCAATCTCCTCGGCCGTATGGCGGAGCGTCAGTTCGAGCAGCGGACGTTCGTCGTCGAAAAGGGCGACCTTGGTGGAGGTCGAGCCCGGGTTGATGGCTAAAATCTTGGAACCCATAAAGGTAGTTTCAGGTTGGTTTTGGTTCGTCGGTGGGGTTCCCGATTATTTGGCAGCCAGACAGGCCAGTGCAATCGAATAGAGCTTGGTGAGGCTCGTGTCGCCGCGCGAGGTCAGCACGCAGGGGACCTTCGTACCCATCACCATGGCTGCCAGTTCGCCGCCGCAGAGGTGCGATGCGCACTTGAAGAAGACGTTGGCCGACTCCAGGTTGGGGAAGAGCAGGCAGTCCGGGTCGCCGGCCACGGCCGAACCCTTGACCTTCTTGTGCTCGGCCACCTCCTTGTAGAGAGCCACGTCGAGCGACAGCGGGCCGTCGATGATGACGTTGCCCAGCTGGCCGCGGTCACCCATCTTGGCCAGCAGTGCGCCTTCGGTCGACGAGATGACGTTGGGCAGCAGCTGCTCCGAGGGGGCGATGCAGGCAATCTTGGGCGTGGTGATGCCCAGCAGGTTGGCCGTCGAGGAGAGGTATCCGATTTGCTTCATCTTCTGCTTGAAGTCGGGCAGCGGAATCACCGCCACGTCCGAAATGACGAGCAGCTTGTGGTAGCTCTTCATCTCGACAATCGAGACATGGCTCAGCACGCCCTTGGGCGGGAAGAGTCCGGCCTCCTTGTTCAGAATGCCGCGCATGTACTTGTCGGTCGACACGAGACCCTTCATCAGCACGTCGGCGTTGCCCGCAACGACCGCCGCAACGGCCTGCTGCACGCACTTCACGTCGTTGGGCTCGTTGACGATGTTGAATGCCTGGATATCGATGCCGTTTTCGCGGCATACCTGTTCGATGACCTCCTTGTCGCCGTAGAGCGTGGGCTCCACGAGTCCCTCCTTGTAGGCGTTGTAAACCGCTTCGAGCGTGTGCGAATCCTGCCCGTAGGCCACAGCAAGCCGTTTTCTGCCCTTCTTTCTCGCCTCTTCGACGATTTCAGTGAGATGTTTAATCATAACGTTTTATGAATATGTTTTTTTTGTGAAATGTTGATGTGGTTGCTCCTTTTGGCGGACGGCTCCTGCCGGCTGCGGCACCTCCCGTTCGGGGAGGGCGCCGCCTGCCGGCGGTGTGGGGCCCAGTCCTGATGCGGCCGTCTGTCAGCGGACCAGTTCGTAGGTGTCCGATGCGATGACCAGCTCCTCGTTGGTGGCAATCATCGCCACCTTCACACGCGAGTCGGGCGTCGAGAGGATTTTGTCCACGCCGCGGGCGCCGCGGTTGGCCTCGCAGTCGAACTTCACGCCCATGAACTCGAGTCCCGAAGCGACCGATTCGCGCATCTCCGAGGAGTTCTCGCCCACGCCGCCCGTGAAGACGATGAGGTCGACTCCGCCCATTTCGGCGGCATACTCGCCGACGAACTTCTTGATGCGGCGGTAGTGCATGTCGCGGGCGATGATGGCGCGCTCGTCGCCGCGGTCGTAGGCGTCGTCGATGTCGCGCATGTCGCTCGAGATGTCGGTCAGGCCCATCACGCCCGACTTCTTGTTCATCATCTCGTCGAGCTGGGCGTAGCTCATCCCCTCCTTCTGTCCGATGAAGGTGATGGCCGACGGGTCAACGTTGCCGCAGCGCGTACCCATCACCAGTCCGTCGACCGGCGAGAAGCCCATCGACGTGTCGAACGACTTGCCGTCGAGGATGGCCGTCACCGAGGCGCCGTTGCCGATGTGGCAGGTGATGATTTTCGAGTGCTCGAAGTCCAGGCCGGCCAGTTCGGCACCCACCTTGGCCACATACTTGTGGCTTGTTCCGTGGAAGCCGTACTTGCGGACGCGGTACTTGTCGTAGTAGAGGTGGGGCAGTGCATAGAGGTAGTTCACCGCCGGGATGGTCTGGTGGAACGAGGTGTCGAAGACGGCCACCTGGGGCGTGCCGGGGAGCACCTTCTCGATGGAGAGGATGCCTTCGAGGTTGGCGGGGTTGTGCAGCGGGGCGATTTCGAAGAGCTGGCGGATTTTCTCCTTCACCTCGTCATTGACCAGGCAGCTCGCGGCGAAGAACTCGCCGCCGTGGGCCACGCGGTGGCCGACGGCCTTCACCTCGTCGAGCGAGGCGATGACGCCGTGTGCGGGGTCGGTCAGTGCATCGAGCACCAGACGGATGCCGGTCGTGTGGTCGGGAATGGGCTGCTGCAGCTCGAATTTGTCCTTGCCGACGGGCTTGTGGACCAGGTCGCCTTCTGCAAGGCCGATACGTTCGACGATGCCTTTCGCGAGCAGTTTGCTCGACGCGGACTCCATGTCGATGACCTGATACTTAATCGACGAGGAACCGCAGTTCAATACCAAGATTACCATATTGTTGTTTGTTTTTCAGTAATATCCGTTCCGAGGTCCGTTTCGTGGCTCCCGTCCGGCGCATGGCGGCCGCGGCATTGCCGGCAGCGGGTGCCGGCTCGGTCGCGTGCACTCCCGTCGGTTCCGTACGCACCGGTGGCGGTCCGGGCTGCCGGCCGGGAGCTTTCGGCGCGCGTTCCGAAGGAACGGGCGGATTTCACGAATCTCAAATAAAAATAGGAAATCTTTTTAATTTATGCAAATTTAAGGAAAAAATGCTTGCGGATTGTTATCGGAAATGCCGTTTTTTATATTTTTTTGTCTCAACGGCTGTTTTGGCTGTTTTTTTGGGCGGGTGAGCGGTGTGACGCCCCTTTGCGGCGGGTGTCGGAGCGGCTGTCTGGGCGTCCGGACGCAGGGGCAAACGTCGGTCGGGATGCGGTGCGGGATAAGGCGCCGATGGGGGGAGCGGCGGAGGCGTTAAGTGAGGTGTGAAGTGGGGTGTGAAGAGGGGATGTTCGGCCGGGTTGCTGCCGGGTTCGGACGGCCGATGCGCTGCGTCGGAGCGAGCGGTCCCTTCGGCATGTCGAAACGTTCCGGAGCGTCGGAGCCCGGGATGCTGCATGTCGAGATGCCGGTATGTCTGGATGCGGGGGGTGCCGGGGTGGAGCGTGTCGGTGCGTCAGGGCTCGAACTTGTAGCCCACGCCCTTGACGGTGACGATATGGTCGTCGCCGATTTTCTGGCGCAGCTTGCGGATGTGCACGTCGATGGTGCGGTCGCCCACGACCACCTCGCTGCCCCAGATGCTGGTGTAAATCTCCTCGCGCGAGAAGAGCTTTCCGGGCGAGGAGCTGAGCAGGTCGAGCAGTGCGAACTCCTTGCGCGGCAGGGTGATTTCGCGTCCGTCGCACCGGACCGAATAGCGGTCTCGGTCGACCGTGATACCGCTTCCGGAGGGGCGTTCTCCGCCCGCTCCCACCCGCTTGAGCAGCGCCTGTACACGGCTGACAAGCAGCTTCATGGGGATGGGTTTGGCCAGATAGTCGTCGGCTCCGGCGTCGAACCCCCGGAGTTGCTCCTCCTCCTCGCCCAGCGCCGAGAGGAAGACCACCATCGTATCCTTCAGCTCGGGTTCCCGGCGGATGGCGCGGCAGGTCTCGGCTCCGTCCATGACGGGCATCATCCGGTCGAGCAGAATCAGGTGGGGGCGGTATTGGCGGGCCAGAAGGAGCGCCTCGGCACCGTTTTCGGCCTTGAATACTTCGTATCCTTCGCGCTGGAGGTTGTAGCTGATGAATTCGAGGATGTCTGTTTCGTCGTCGGCAATCAGGATGCGGTATTTCATGGTCTCGGAGTTTCGTTGGACGGTCCGGGCAGGTGCTGTCCCGGTGCGGCGCAGGGGCGGCCCGGCTATTCTTCTGCGAAGATACGAATTTTTCCGGGGAAAACCTTCGGCGGCACGGGAAAAATGGTTATCTTTGCATGATTCATATTTTTTCCATTGCGGAACCTTAAAACGCTTGATAGAAATGGCTACTGAGAATCCGAATCTTCCTGCTCCCGAGGAGCAAGTCAGCAAGGTTGCTGAAGATGTGCAGCGTGTCGCTCCCGTCGTGAACTCCGAAAACGTCGCCCCCGCCGCTCCGGCACCGGCCGACGAGCCTGCGCCTGCCGCCACCGTGGCGGAGGAGCCGATGCCTGCCGCGCAGGACGAAACGGTGGATTTCGCCGATGAAGAGGCTGCGCTCGCGGCCGAGGATGCCGACCTGTCGCTCGGCGAGGAGTCGCTTGCCGAGGGGGATGCCGAGTCGCTTCAGCCCGCTGCGGCGGACCGCTATGTCGGCCGGAGCAAGCAGGAACTGCTCGACCTCTTCGCCCGGATGCTCGAAGAGCAGCCCGTGCAGTCGCTCCGCCGCGACGTCGAGGCGATTAAGGTGGCTTTCTACAAAATACGCCGCGCCGAGGTCGAAGCGGCGCGCAAGGCCTTCGTCGAGGCCGGCGGCAAGGAGGAGGAGTTTGCACCTGCGGCCGACGGTTCGGAGGCGCGGCTCAAGGACCTCATCCGCGAATACCGTACGCGCCGCGACGCCTTCCTGGCCAACCTCGAGCAGGAGAAGGAGGAGAACCTGAAGACGAAGCTCGGCATCATCGAGGAGCTCAAGGCGCTGGTCGATTCCGACGAGACGCTCAACCATACCTTCAACCGCTTCCGCGAGCTGCAGCAGCGCTGGAAGGAGACCGGACCGGTGCCCCAGCAGCAGGTCAAGGACCTGTGGGAGACCTACAACCTCCATGTCGAGAATTTCTACAACTTCATCAAAATCAACAAGGAGCTGCGTGACCTCGACCTGAAGAAGAACTACGAGCAGAAGGTTGCCCTCTGCGAGCAGGCCGAGTCGCTGGTGCTCGAGCCGTCGATTGTCGAGGCGTTCCACAAGCTGCAGAAGCTCCACGACGAGTGGCGCGAAACGGGCCCCGTGGCCAACGAGTACAAGGAGACGCTCTGGGAGCGTTTCAAGGAGGCTTCGAGCCGCATCAACAAGCAGCACCAGGAGCACTTCGAGGCGCTGAAGGCCGAACAGGTGCACAACCTCGAACTGAAGGAGGGGCTCTGCGTGGCGGCCGAGGAGCTGGTGAGCCAGCCGCTGACGACCCTCAAGGAGTGGAACCGTGCCAACGAGCGTCTGCTGGAGATTCAGAAGACGTGGAAGACCATCGGTTTCGCTCCGAAGAAGGACAACAACCGTATCTACGAGCGCTTCCGCGCGGCGTGCGACCGCTTCTTCGAGAGCAAGCGGCAGTTCTTCGCCGGCGTGAAGTCCGAGATGGAGCACAACCTCCAGCTCAAGAATGAGATATGCGCCCAGGCCGAGGCGCTGCAGAACAGCGAGGAGTGGAAGAAGACCACCGACGAACTGATAGCCCTGCAGGCCCGCTGGAAGCAAATCGGCGCCGTGTCGCGCCGCCATTCGGATGCCGTCTGGAAGCGTTTCCGCGCGGCGTGCGACCGCTTCTTCGAGCGCAAGGCGGCCCACTTCGCCGGCGTCGACGGCGAGCACGAGGAGAACCTTCGCCGCAAGCTGGCGCTGCTCGAGGAGATGGCTGCGGCCGACGTCAAGGCGGGCGGCTACGAGGTCATCAAGGAGTTCCAGCGCCGCTGGGGCGAAATCGGATTCGTCCCCATCAAGCAGAAGGAGGCCATCCAGAAACGCTACAAGGCCGCCGTCGATGCGCTGTTCGATGCGCTGCGCGGCTCGGAGCGCGACCGTTCGATGAACCGCTTCCGCGAGAAGGTGTCGTCGCTCAAGGGTGCCGGAGACCGCCGGCTGCGTTCGGAGCGCGAACGGCTCTACAACAAGGTGCGCCAGATGGAGCAGGACATCGCCCTGCTGGAGAACAACATCGGATTTTTCGCCAAATCGAAGAACGCCGATGCGCTCGTGGCCGAGGTGAAGGCCAAAATCGAGCGGGCCAAGGCCGAAATGGCCGCCACCATCGAAAAGGTGCGCCTCATCGACCGCGAACAGCAACAGCAGCAACAGCACGAAGGCGCCGAAGAGTAGGCGCTGCGGATGCCCGGCCTGCGGCGGATATCGTCCCGGCCGGGTATTTCCGTGCATACCGGCGCTGCGCGTGCCGCGGAGCGAAGACCATAGGAGAACATGTAAAACCCAAAGATAAGCAGTAATGAAACTTGCAAAACCCAAGTACATATTCGTGACCGGAGGCGTCGCCTCGTCGCTCGGCAAGGGCATTATCTCGGCCTCCATCGCGCGCCTGCTTCAGGCCCGCGGTTATTCGGTAACGATTCAGAAACTCGACCCCTACATCAACGTCGACCCCGGTACGCTCAACCCCTACGAGCACGGCGAGTGCTACGTGACGGAGGACGGCGCCGAAACCGACCTCGACCTGGGCCACTACGAGCGCTTCACCAACCAGCCCACCTCGAAGGCCAACAACGTCACGACGGGCCGCATCTACAAGAGCGTCATCGAGAAGGAGCGCAAGGGCGAGTATCTGGGCAAGACCGTGCAGGTGATTCCCCACATCACCGACGAAATCAAGCGCCGCATCCAGCTGCTCGGACAGCAGAAGACCTACGACATCATCATCACCGAAATCGGCGGTACGGTGGGCGACATCGAGTCGCTGCCCTTCATCGAGTCGGTGCGCCAGCTGCGCTACTCGCTCGGCTACCGCGATACGGCTCTCGTGCACCTGACGCTGATTCCCTACATGTCGGCTTCGGGCGAGCTGAAGACCAAACCGACGCAGCACTCCGTCAAGGCGCTGCTCGAGAACGGTCTCCAGCCCGACATCCTCGTGCTGCGTACCGAGCATCCGCTTTCGACGGCACTGCGCCGCAAGGTGGCTCTCTTCTGCAACGTCGACGCCAACGCCGTCATGGAGTCCATCGACGTGCCGACCATCTACGAGGTGCCGCTCAAGATGCACGCCCAGCATCTGGACGAGGTGGTGCTCGAGAAGCTGAACCTGCCGGTCGAGGGCGAGCCCGACCTGGCGGCCTGGACGGCATTCGTCGATAAAATCAAGCACCCCACGCGGACCATCGACATCGCGCTTGTGGGCAAGTACACCGAACTGCACGACGCCTACAAGTCCATCAGCGAGTCGTTCATCCACGCCGGAGCAAGCAACGACTGCCACGTGAAGCTCTCCTATGTCAATTCGGAGAAGCTCACCCGCGAGAACGTCGCCGAGAAGCTGGGCAAGATGTCCGGTATCCTCGTGGCGCCTGGCTTCGGCAACCGCGGCATCGAGGGTAAAATCGAGGCGGTGCGTTTCGCCCGCGAAAACGGCATCCCCTTCCTGGGCATCTGTCTGGGCATGCAGTGCGCCGTCATCGAATTTGCGCGCAACGTGCTGGGTATCGCCGATGCCAACTCGAGCGAGATGGATGCCACGCCCCATCCGGTCATCGACCTGATGGAGGAGCAGAAGGGTGTGACGGCCAAGGGCGGCACGATGCGTCTGGGCGCCTATCCCTGCGTGCTGAAGAAGGGCTCGAAGGTGGCCGAGGCCTACGGCAAGCTTCACATCTCGGAGCGCCACCGCCACCGCTACGAGTTCAACAACGACTACCTGGCGCAGTTCGAGGCTGCGGGCATGAAGGCCGTCGGCATCAACCCCGACACCAACCTGGTCGAGGTAGTCGAGATTTCCGAACACCCGTGGTTTGTCGGTACGCAGTACCACCCCGAGTACAAGAGCACGGTGCTGAGCCCCTCGCCGCTCTTCGTGGCCTTCGTCAAGGCGGCACTTGCCCACGACGACGCCCGCAAGTAACGACGACATTTTGAGTAACGAGAAAAAGTTTCGATGGACAAGAAATCACTTTTGGGAATTGCCGTCATTGCGGTCCTCTTTCTGGGATTCGCCTATTTCAGCGGCAAGGAGCAGGAACAATATCAGAAGGAGCTGGCCGCATATGAGGCCTATCAGGACTCGCTGGCAGCTGCGGCTCGCGCCGAGCAGCCGGTCGGGCAGGTTGTCGCCGACAGTCTGGCGACGGTCGACACCCTTGCGCTGCGCGAGCGTCAGGTAGCCCGTCTGGGCGAGTACCTTGCGGCGGCGCGCCAGGGCGAGGAGCGTATCATCACGCTCGAGAACGATGTGATGACGGTGCGTTTCTCGACGCGCGGCGGTCAGGTTGCGGGTGTGACGCTCAAGGACTATACCCGCTATGCCCCCCGCGGCGAGCGCAACGAGCTGGTCGAGCTCTTCGACCCGTCGACCGCCAGCTTCGACCTGTCGTTCTATGTGCGCAACGGCCTGAACAACGTCGAGGTCAATACGATGGACTACCTGTTCGAGGCGCAGCCCGTCGTTCGGACCGATGACGGTGCGCAGCTGCTCACGATGCGGCTTGCCGTGGCGGCGGACGCCTGGCTGCAGTACGAATACCGCATCTACGACGTGCAGACGCCCGAGCGCGACTATCTGGTCGACTTCGACGTCCGGCTGGTCAACATGGCGCCGCAGATGGCCAACCAGACCTCCATCGGCATCACCTGGTCGAACTCCTCCTACCAGAACGAGAAGGGCTTCAAGAACGAGAACATGTATACGACCCTCTCGTACCGCTTCCCGGGCGAATCCTCCATCGAGGACCTGGGCATGAGCGAGAAGGACAAGAGCAAGAAGGTCTCGACGGCGGTCAACTGGGTGGCCTTCAAGCAGCAGTACTTCTCGTCGGTCTTCATCGCTCCCGAGAACCTGTCGTATGCCGAGATGTCGTTCGATACGGCCGAGGAGGGCTCCGAGCTGCTCAAGGACTTCTCGCTGCAGACGGCCGTGCCCTATACGCCGCAGACCGAAGGGTATGACTTCTCGTTCTACTTCGGCCCCAACAAGTACGCCATTCTGAAGAAGGTGGCCGACGCCGAGGGCGAGTCGCTCCACCTCGAGCGCCTCATTCCGCTGGGCTGGGGCATCTTCGGTTGGGTGAACCGCTGGTGCGTGATTCCGGTCTTCGACTTCCTGCGCAACTACATCCCCAACTTCGGTATCATCATCCTGATTCTGGCGGTGCTCATCAAGCTGGTCATCTCGCCGCTCACCTACAAGAGCTACGTCTCGACGGCCAAGATGCGCGTCATCAAGCCCGAGGTCGATGAACTGGCCAAGAAGTACCCCAAGCAGGAGGATGCCATGAAGCGCCAGCAGGCGACGATGGAGCTCTACCGCAAGGCGGGCATCAACCCCATGGGCGGCTGCATCCCGATGCTCATCCAGCTGCCGATTCTGGTGGCGATGTTCCGCTTCTTTCCGGCCTCCATCGAGCTGCGCGGGCAGTCGTTCCTCTGGGCCGACGACCTTTCGTCGTACGACAGCGTGCTGAACCTGCCCTTCTCGATTCCCTTCTACGGGGAGCACGTGTCGCTCTTTGCGCTGCTGATGGCCGTGGCGCTCTTCGTCTTCTCCTACGTCAACTACCAGCAGACGGCTTCGTCGCAGCCCCAGATGGCCGGCATGAAGTTCATGATGGTATACCTGATGCCGGTGATGATGCTCCTTTGGTTCAACAGCTATGCGAGCGGTCTGTGCTTCTACTACTTCCTCTCGAATCTGATTACCATCGGACAGACCTTCTTCATCCGCCGCATGATTGACGACGAGAAAATCCACGCCATCATGAAGGCCAACGCCGCCAAACATAACAACGGCAAGAAGTCGCGCTTCCAGCAGCGCTACGAGGAGCTTCTGCGCCAGCAGGAGGCCCAGCAGCGCGCCAAGCGCAAGTAGCGGGAGCGGAGCCCGGCGCAACGGGTTTCGACAGAGCTGAACGACCGGGTGGAAATCGCTTGCAAGCGCCTTCCGCCCGGTCGTTTTCGCTTCGGGCCGCGGCCTAACGACCGATAATCAATAGATTGAACAGCATGATGAAAAAGTACACCCTTATTACCGCGCTGCTGCTCTCGGTGACGGTGGTGGCGCAACCTGCGGCCGAGCGGCCGCTTCCGCCTCAATCAGGAGCGGCGCAATCCGCGGCGGAAAATCCGCTTCCGCCTCGCCCCGAGGCCGAACAGCCGAAATCTGCAGGTGCGGAGGCGCTCGTGCCTCCCGCTCCGCCCGCCGCTCCGGCACATCCCGGGGCGCCCGAGCCTCCCGCTCCGCCCGCCGCGCCGGCACATCCCGGGGCGCCCGAGCCTCCCGCTCCGCCCGCCGCGCCGGCACATCCCGATAGGCCCGAGCCTCCCGCTCCGCCCGCCGCTCCGGCGCATCCCGATGGGCCCGAGCCTCCCGCTCCGCCCCTGCTGCGCGAGGGAGATGCCTACCGGCTCAGTCGAGTGATTCCCGTCGAGGGACGGCAGGGCGTTGCCGCCGACTCGAACTACTACTACGTTTCGGGCAGCACGGCGCTCTACAAATACACGAAGCAGGGCAAACTGGTGGCTGTCAACGAGCGCCCTTTCGAAGGGCTGCCCCTTCCTGCCAACCACATCGGCGACATCGACGTCTGGCGCGGTGAAATCTATGCCGGCATCGAGACCTTCTGCGACGGGGTGGGCGAGCATATCCAGATTGCGGTCTACGACGCTGCGACGCTCCGCTGGAAACGGTCGATAGCGTGGGAGCACTCTTCGGGGCAGGTCGAGGTGTGCGGCCTGGCGGTCGACCGCGACAACGCCCGCGTCTGGATGGCCGACTGGGTCGACGGACGCTACCTCTACGAGTACGACCTGAAGACGGGAGCCTATCTGCGCCGGGTCCATCTGCGTCCCGTGCCGCAGTGGCAGCAGGGTATCTTCATGCTCGGCGGGCGGATGCTCCTCTCGGCCGACGACGGCGATGCCGACCTGGACGAGGCGGACAACCTCTATGTGGCCGACCTGCGCGGTGCGACGACCTGCGCGACGGTGCTTCCCTTCCGCGAGATGGGCGACTTCCGCCGTGCGGGCGAAATCGAGGGGCTCACCATCGACCCGGCGACGGGCGAGCTGGTGGTGCTTTCGAACCGCGGCTCGCGCATCGTGCTGGGGATGGTCCGCGGCTTCTATCCCGGCTACGACCGCGAGGTGCACGAACTCTATATCTACGAGCGGGTGCGTTAGCTCCGCCACCGGAGGCACCGTCTCCGCCCGCCATTAACGTCAGACGGCGACGCTCCCCGCAGGGGGAGGTCGCCGTCTTTTCTTATCGGGCTGTGCCCGGGCGGACCGGGCGCGTATCCTGTGCCGTTACTCCTGCCCGAATCCGATGCTGACGAAGGTCAGCACGTCGGGCAGCGCCGTGCGCCAGTAACGCCACGTGTGGCCGCCGTCGCGCATGCGGAACTCGAGCGGGATGTTGCGCAGGCGCATTTGCTCGTAGAAGCGGATGTTGCCTTGCCAGAGGAAGTCGTCGTCGCCGCAGTCGAGCCTCCAGCGTACGGTGCGCAGCGCTGCGGCCTGCTCGTCGGTCATCTGCTGCAGAAACCGCAGCGGACTGTTCTCGATGCGCGAGCGCTCGTAGTCACTCGGGTCGCCCGTGATGGGGCGCGGCTCCAACGCGGCGCTGAGCGGGCAGGCCGAGCCGAAGAGCTCGGGGTGGTGCTGGGCGTAGGTCGCCGTGCCGCCTCCGCCCATCGACAGGCCGGCAATGGCGCGGTGGCCCTTGTCGCTCAGGATGCGGTAGCGTCGCTCGACGGCGGGCATCAGCTCCTCGAAGAAGAAGCGTTCGTAGGGCCAGTCGGGAACATTGTAGTAGCCCATGTGGCGTCCCGTGTGGTTCTCGTCCTCACCCGAGGCGTCGGGCATGACGACCACCATCCTGGCCGAGCGTCCCTCGGCGATGGCTTCGTCGACAATCTGCTGCATCTGCCCCTTGGTGGGTTCGCTCCATGCGGTGTGGGTGTCGCTTGCGCCGTGGAGCAGGTAGAGCACCGGATAGCGGCGCGTGGTATCGGCGTCGAATCCGTCGGGAAGGTAGATTGTGCAGCTCTTCTCGGCACCGAGCAGTTCGCTCCGGAGCGTGAAGGTCTCGAGCCGGCTCTGGGCCGTGAGCGGGGCGGCGAAGAGGAGCATCGCCGCAAACATCATCATTCGTCTCATTTCGGGTCGTTTGTCGTAAGGTTTTTATGGTCGGGTTGGCTGCCGGCGGGGTCCGCTGCGTCGGCCGGGGTGAGCAGTGCGACCAGGCGGTCGAGCTGCGGCACACCGTATCCCACCTCGCGGTCGGGCGTCGCGGCCCGGCTGCCTGAGGCGCGGAGCGCGGCAATCAGCGTGGCGCGGTCCACACGGTTGTATTGGAGCATCGCGGCGCAGAGCCCCGCAATGACGGGTGTCGAGAAGGAGGTTCCGCGGGGCGAGTCGCTGACGACCACGTCGGGCTTGATGTAGTCCGCCTCGGGGCGCCCCGTACTGCTGTACTCCCTGCGCGTTTGACCCTCCCAGTCGACGGCGCCGACCGTCACGGCCTCGCGCACGTCGCCCGGAAAGCCGATGTAGCGCCACGGCTTGTCGCCCTCGTTGCCGGCGCTCTGGATGAAGAGCAGCCGTGGGTGGGCTCGCAGTATGCTGTCGAGGAAGCGCGAAATCCGCGAACTCCGTCCGTCGAGCAGCTCGGGCGTGTAGCCGTCGAAGTCGTCGAAGGAGGTGTAGCTGATGGAGCAGGTGATGAGGTCCACCTCCTTGTCGAGCAGCCACTCGATGCCCCGCATCATGCGCTCCTCCTCGCTGCGCGGCTCCCGGTCTTGAAGGTCGATTTTCGCCAGGTAGAATTCGCTTCGGGGGGCCAGCCCGAGCAGTGTGTCGCTCCCCATGCGGCCGCCGATGTTCATGCAGACCTGCCGGCCGTGTTCCATCGGGTCGCGGAAGAATCCGGTCGTGTCTCCGGTCGTGAAGTCGCGGTAGTCGACGACGCGGAGCTCGCGGGTGCGGGGGTCGCTCCGCAGCGAGCCGAACCCGGCGTCGAGCACTCCGATGCGGATGCCGCGGCCGTCCAGAGCGAGCGAATCGTAGCGCGGACCCATCATCTGTCCGATTTCGCGCGAGTAGGTCCGTGCGTATCCCTTCGTCCAGCCGCCCAGCGCATCGTCGATTGCCTGGCGGATGTCGGCGCAGCCGCCTGCAAACAGCAACGCCGCGGCTGCGGCAAGCGTCGCAATGGAGAACCGATTCCTTGATTTACGGTCGTATCGCGCCATCTTTGTTCCGTTCTTGCAGTGTTCTCTGTCGGTCTGCGCTTGGGTCTCTGTGCCTGCCGGAGCGGGTGCGGCTACTCGACGTAGAGCACCAGTCCCTTGAGGTACTCGCCCTCGGGATGGTAGATGTTGATGGGGTGGTCGGCCGGCTGGGTCAGCTGGTGCAGAATCCGCACCTTGCGCCCCGCAATGGCCGCCGCCGAGAAGACCGTCGTACGGAAGAGCTCCTTCGAGACGGCCTGCGAGCAGGAGAAGGTGAAGAGTATGCCGCCGCTCTTGATTTGCGACAGCGCGCGGGCGTTGAGCCGCTTGTATCCCTGCATGGCGTTGCCCAGCACCTTGTGGTGCTTGGCGAAGGCCGGCGGGTCGAGGATTATCAGGTCGTAGCGGTCGCCGATGTTGCGCAGGTACTCCACGGCGTCGGCTGCCAGTGCCGTATGGTTGGCCTCGGCGCCGAAGTTGAGCCGTACGTTCTCCTCGGCCAGCGCCACGGCGCGCTCCGACGAATCGACCGACACGACCTCCTTGGCGCCGCCCGAAAGGGCATAGACCGAAAAACCGCCCGTATAGCAGAAGGTGTTGAGCACGGTGCGGCCCGCGGCGTAGCGCTTCACCAGCTCGCGGTTCTCGCGCTGGTCGAGGAAGAAGCCGGTCTTCTGCCCCTTCTCCCAGTTGACCAGGAACTTCTCGCCATGCTCCAGCACGGTCTGCGTCTCGTGGTCCGAGCTGCCCCACAGGTAGCCGTCGACGGCACCCAGACGGGCGTTGTAGGGGACCGTCTGCGAACTCTTGTCGTAGATGGCCGTGAGCTGCCCGCCGAATACTTCGCGCAGCGCCGCGGCTATGTCGAGCCGCGCGCGGTACATCCCCACCGAGTGGCACTGGACGACGGCCGTCGTGCCGTAGATGTCCACCACGAGCCCCGGCAGCGAGTCTCCCTCGCCGTGGACCAGACGGTAGCAGGTCGTGTCGGGGCTGTCGGTGAGTCCCAGCGTGCGGCGCACGTCGAACGCCGAGGCGATGCGGTCGCGCCACCATGCGGCGTCGATGGCGCAGCGCTCGAACGAAAGGACGCGTACGGCGATGGAGCCGATTTGATAGTGGCCCAGAGCGACGAAATCGCCGCCGTGGGTATAGACCTCGACCACGGCGCCTTCCGAAATCTCGGCCTCTTCTTCGGCCTTGATGTAGTCGATGGCGCCCGAAAAAATCCAGGGGTGACGGCGGAGGAGCGACTCCTCCTTGCCGCGACGCAGATATACTTGAGGTGTCATGCGGGGGTTATTTTTTGCCGGTTCGGGGCGTTTGTTGCAGTTTGTCGTAGATTTCGGTGCAGACCCAGGCGTCGGTCGCCGCGTAGAGCAGCTGCTTGTCGGTCAGCTGGGCGGCCTCCCAGTTGCTCAGCCGCTGCGCCTTCGAGACCCGTTTGCCCAGCACGATGGCCGAGAGCTTGCGGAGGCTCTTCTCCTCGATTCCCCAGTCGGGGGCGATGGCCTGCAGGTCAACGAAGCCGCCGTCGCGGAAGTGGCGCAGCTGGCGCAGCGAGCGGAGGTCGCCCGCCACGTCGGCCCCCACCTTGCGGACCTTCGCATTGCCCAGCAGCTCGAGCAGCGGGGCGGCCAGCGGAATTCGGTTGAGGCGGAAGAGGTAGCAGCGCTCGGGGGTGGAGAGCTGGAGCAGCGAGACGCGGAAGGTCACTCCCTGGCGGAACGAGGGGCGCGTCTCGGTGTCGAATCCGATGACGGGATGGGATGCCAGATATGCGCAGGCTTCGAAAATCTCCTCCTCCCGCTCGATGACGCGGATTTCGCCCTGATATTCGATGGCAGGCAGCGCCGCGGTCTCTTCGTTGCCGATTTTGGGTTGGAATGTATTCGTCTTCTTCATCGAACTATAAATTCATACAAAGTTAGGGAAATAAATCGGAATATCGGCAACTGCGGCCCGGAAATCGGTGCCGCCTTCCGTGCGGGCCTCGCCGCTGGCCTTGCTGCAGGGCGTTAACCCCTTTTTATTTCGGCCGTTAAATAGCGTAAAAAGATTTATATCAATTTGTTGGCTGTTAAATACAATTAATTATTGCATATTTGTTATGCAAACAAAATCCAACCACCTAAAACTTTTTTGTATGAATAAAATTCGCTATCTTACAAGCGTATTTCTGCTTGCCATGTTGGCTGCATGTGTGCATGACCCGGGGCAAATCACGGAAGTACCTTCGGAGGTTTCTCCGATTACGGTAGAAGAGGCTCGGGCGTATTTTGAGCGAAATGGGGCTATGGCTTTGACTCGCTCGGGGAGCGACAATCCATTCCCGTTCATTCCGGGGACATCTGTTCCCGATTGGTCGGAGGCAGCTCCGTCAGCATCGGACCGGTTGTCGAGTGTGGATGTCCCTCTGCAGGCCGAATACTCATACCGGGTGTATCGCAAGGATCGCAACGGGGAGTTCTATTCGGTCCCAGCTTCGGTCAAACTGATTGTCGTCCGCTCCGCTGCAACGGGTCGTGAAGCGTCCTATTTGCGGGTTTGTATTCCCGATGCGGAATATGCCGCAATATATGACGGCGATATCGGAGCGATGACGCTGAACTGCGAGGACCGCATCGATTACAGCGGTTTGGAGTATTACGCTACGCTGGACGGACGTCCGGTTGCCGTGAGCCGCTACGATGCGGGTCGCTATACGGCCGGTGTTTTCCTCTATGACCGTAGCCTGACACTCTATGAACGGGCACGTCGCTACGCCTCGTTATTCCACAACATGTGGATTGAGCGGTCGGCTGCAGGCTTAACCCGGGGTGGCGATGAGTGGAATTACGGGGCACCGGGTTCCATATTCGTTGGGTCTGATGGCGGGCTTTATCGTTATGTGGATATCGATGGAGATGGAAAGAGTGATGCCATTACGATGGTTTGGGACTGGTCCGAACTCTTTGGCGGTGGCGGTGGAAGCAGCAGTGGTGGAGGAAGCTCCAGTGGAGGCGATTCCGGCGGAGGTGACGGTTCATCGGGCGGCAGTCCCGGTTCCGGGGCTGGTCCGGGTGTTGGCAATCCGGGAGGTCCGAGCGGTCCGGGTTCGGGCCTTGGCGGCGGAAGCGGTGATTCCGACGGTGATGGTACGGGTGACGAAGAGGGTAATGGCGACGGAGACAGCGAGGGCGACTCTTCGGATGTGGGTAATACCCGTGTGAAGTTTCCTGTATCTATGCTTGACCCGATTCCGTGGGAGGATGAGTTCTCCGACGATGATTTTCCCGAGGAGAATGGTGATGGCTCTTCCGATGTTCAGGAACGCGATTGCGAGGAGGTGTCTCCCGAGGCGGGGAACAACTCCGTGAAGACCAACCGGCTCTACGCGGATATGTCCGACGAATCGCAGTTTTCGCAGTTCCAGGACAGCGTGAGCGCCAAGCCGGGAATTGAATTCGGAGTGACCGGTTATTGGGATGAGAATGGAGATGTAAGGTTGAAGGGTCCATATACGGATAACAACCCCGGGAGTGTTCGAATAAGATTGAAGAGAAAGTTCTCGAATCTTTCGGTGATACACAACCATCCCTCTGGAAGCGCATGTTCGGTGGGAGATGTGTATGCATTGACCTATCTTTATGCGCAATATGAAAATTTCCGGTCCATCTATGTTTGTACGGGGAACGGCTCAATTTATGTGATT
>DGYMI06202__coassemble_941_pt1 | contig 80059 bp, 70 predicted proteins | sample DGYMI06202__metabat2_low_PE_006 | metagenome-assembled genome bin DGYMI06202 | reverse complement strand
GCCGATTAAAGTGGCACGCGAGCTGGGTTCAGAACGTCGTGAGACAGTTCGGTCTCTATCTGTCGCGGGCGTAGGAAGATTGAGGGGTCCTGACTTTAGTACGAGAGGACCGAGTTGGACGAACCTCCGGTGTATCGGTTATGCTGCCAAGTGTACCGCCGAGTAGCCGCGTTCGGTTTGGATAAGCGCTGAAAGCATCTAAGCGCGAAGCCATCCCCAAGATAAGTCTTCCCTTGAGGGGCGTAGGAGACGACTACGTTGATAGGCTGCAGGTGTAAAGACAGTAATGTCAAAGCCGAGCAGTACTAATTACCCGAGCGGCTTTCTTTCGCGCACTTTATCTCATAACCGATTTATGTCAAACTTATACCGGGTGCGACGGGTTGTACCGGGAGGTACTCGCACGTAAAAACGTTCTTTTAGGTGGTTATAGCAGTGAGGTTCCACCTCTTCCCATTCCGAACAGAGAAGTTAAGCTCACTCACGCCGATGGTACTGCGGTTATCCCGTGGGAGAGTAGGTAGCCGCCTCTTCAAGGTCAGACTCACAAGGTCTGACCTTTTTTTGTGCCCAACAGGGAACGGGGCGGCCACCGTGCACCTGCAGCAATTTTGGGGTCTGCCCTTGAATCGGCGGCACGCCGCCAACCGATGCAGACAACCACCCCAAACCCCTCCTTGACAGGAGGGGCTTTGAGGGGAGAGCCTTCCGGGCGGTGAAGCAAACGTTCAAGCGAGGCCGGCCCACAAGGTCTGACCTTTTTTGTGCCCGGAGGGGACGGATAACGGCCAGAGGCTAATGGATACTGGCGTGTTGGTGCCGGCCGCTGTTCGAAGGGAGGTTGATGGGGGCCGGCAGGCAGTGGCGGTGGCAGGTGTATAGGAGGTGCGGAGCTGGTCAACTCCTTCTTGAGCGGTTCGGTTAAAAATGCTATATTTGTATCTCCCGGCGGGGACTGTTCAATCTGAATTCGCATGGTTCCCGCTCGGCATTGGCATTCACCAATTGTTGCGGATATGAAGAGACGTTTTTTTCTGCTGATGCTTTGTCTGGCGGTCTGCATCGGTTCTGCCCGCGCCGGAGAGCTCCCGCAATATGCGGAGTTTGCCCGCACGTATGGCATCGTTCGCTACTTCTCCCCCAATCCCTATACGCAGCGCTGGTCCGAAAGCGACTGGATGAAGGTCTGTGCGCTGCTTGCCTCAAGGTCCGAATCTCAACCTCTGGAGCAGGTATTCAGGCCGCTTGCCCCGACCCTCTTCTTTTCGGATGCGCCCGCTTCGGCGCCGAAGGCCGCAGCTCCAGGACCCGTTGCGTTGGTTGGTGTGGAGCGGGGATGGCTGAAGTCCCCCGTTCAGCCGGCAGCGCCGGTATCGGATGCTCCGGCCTGGTATTATGCCTACAGCGGCTCAGGGGAGCTGCGTATTCCTCTCTTCGCGCGGCTCTTCATCCCGGGACTTGCCGACTACATACCTTATTATAAAACGCTCGTTCGCGAAGACCGGGACTCCGTTGCGGCGCCTGCCGCCCGGCAGTACTATGCCTATCGGGTCTCCGGCGAGCGAATCCTCCACATCCAGCATGCATTGCCCCGTGAGGCTTTCGACGCGGCGGCGACACGCCGCCTGCTCTCCGATGCCCGGCGCAGTTGGGACCGACACCGGAGCGCAGAGCCCGGCCTCTCCCCGCGGCGCAGCTTCATCTTCGGGCTGCTCTCGGACCGGGCTGTGCGGGTGGCCGATGTGACGGTGCGCTGGAACATCATCCGCCACTTTTATTCCTACTACGGGGAGGATGACCTCGGCTGGGAGCAGAGGCTGGAGTCCTATCTCGGCGAGGTGCTCCGCATGGAGCGGGTCGATTCGTTCGAGGCGCTTCTCGGATGGCACGACCTGTTGTGCCGTTTTTTCAATCCGGTAAAGGACGGACACCTCTTCGTGCGCAGGGACATGGCTTTGTCGGGGTCCAAATCGACCTATCTGCCCGAATTCTATGCGGCGGCCGAGGCGCGGCTGGTGAACGACACGCTGCTCGTGCGCATGGGGGCCGACTCCGTACGGCCCTGGCGTATGCTGCGCACCATCGACGGTCGGCCTGCCATGGAGCGGATGGAGCGCTGCCGTGCGGTGACATGCGCCGCGACGGATGCGCATCGCGACCGCATGGCGGCCCGCGAACTCTTCGCGACAGCGTACGGCGATACGCCCTTTGTCCTGCAGAGCTGCACTCCCTCGGGGCAGATGCAGGTCGATACCCTGTATGCCCGCTATCCCGAAATGCCGATGCGGAAATCCGTCAATCCGCCTCTGCGCAACATCGGAAACGGGATTCTCTACGTCGACGCCACCTCGTCCGAATTGACCGGCAAGCAGTTCCTGGCAGCCCTGACCCCCGACCTGCGCGGCCTCCCGTCGGTGCGCTTCGAGGAGATTCTGGCCCACTTGATAGATGCCGATGCGGCGGCTCCGGCGACGGAGGTGCCTGTCAACCGCCTTCCCTTCCAGCAGGAGGTCTCGTGGCGTGTCGGCACGGAGCTGCTTCGGGCCCGGTCGCCGCATGTGGCACTGCCTGCCGTTTTTCTCTGCGATGCCGCCACGGTCAGTTGGGGTGAGACCATCCTCATGATGGTGCGCCACTACCGTCTGGGCAGGATTGTAGGTCAGACGACCGCCGGAACCACGGGCGACATGACGCAGTTCGGCCTTCCGCTCTTCCCCTTCGCGATGACCGGTATGCGCATGCACGGCATGGATGGCGAGCCGCACCACGCACGTGGTGTCGAGCCCGACCTGAGCGTTCCCCTCTATGCCCGCGACTGCATGGAGGGATACGACCGTACGCTGCACGCGGCCTTGAATCTGTTTGACAGGAAGTAGGTTTCAGAAAAGGGTCTCTTTCGGCAGGGCTGTCCTCGCCCCCTCATCGCATCGGTTGTCCCGTTCCAGCTCCAGCAGCAGCCGTTTGGCCTCCAGACCGCCGGCATAACCCGTGAGCGAACCGTCGCTGCCGACCACGCGGTGGCAGGGGACAAGAATGACGGCAGGGTTGCGGTGGTTGGCCATCCCGACGGCGCGGCTGGCCCCCGGACGTCCGATTTCGGCGGCAATGCGGGCGTAGCTGCGCACCTCGCCGTAGGGAATCCTGCGGACAGCTTTCCACACCTCCTGCTGAAAAGGGGTGCCCTGCAGCTCGAGCGGCAGGGTGAACTCCCGGCGCACTCCGGCAAAATAGGCCTCTATCTGACCGGCTGCCTCGCGCAGCAGCGGCGAGGCAGCCCCGTACCCCACGATTTGCGCCTCGGCCAGGACGGCCGGAAGCTCGCGGCCGAAGAAGAGGCCGGTCACGGCCCGCTCCGAGGCGGCAATGCCGAGCTCCCCGAGCGGCGATGCGACGAAAAGAAGCTCTGCGGCGGTCTCCATCGTCAGAGATGCTCGAGCGTGTAGTCGACCATCTTCTGGCGGACGTTGTGCGTGTCGTCGGGCATCATCGAGTGGTTCTGGTCGGGATAGACCATCATGTCGTACTGCTTGCCTGCCCGGTTGAGCGCCCGGGCCATCTCCATCGAGTTCTGGAAGTGGACGTTGTCGTCGGCCGTACCGTGGATGATGAGCAGCCGCGTCCGCTTGTCGTCGAGCATCCGTGCGAAGTTGAGCGGCGAATTGTCGTCATAGCCCCGGGCATTGAACTGGGGCAGTCCGTTGTAGATTTCCGTATAAATCGTGTCGTAGTAGCGCCACGAGGTGACGGGCGCCACGGCGATGGCCATCCGGAAGAGTCCGTGGCCCTTCAGTGCGCAGCCCAGCGCCATGAATCCGCCGTAGGACCATCCGTAGATGCCGATGCGTGCCGGGTCGATGTAGGCCTGGCGTCCCAGATAGCGGGCAAAGGAGAGCTGGTCCTCGACCTCGAGGGCGCCGAGCCGTCCGTAGGTCTTCTTCTTGAAGAGCTCTCCGCGGCAGCCCGTGCCGCGGCCGTCGGTGCAGGCGACGATGTAGCCGGCGTCGACCAGCGCATCCTCCCAATCGAGCGACCAGCGGTCGAGCACCTGCTGCGAACCGGGGCCCGAGTACTGGGTCAGCAGCACGGGGTAGCGCTTTGCGGGGTCGAAGTCGCGCGGCTTGACCATGTAGGCGTTGAGCGTGTCGCCCCGCTCGGTGACGAAGGTGAAGAACTCCTTCACGGGACGCCGTGTCGCCTGCAGTTCGCGGGCGAGCTCCTCGCTCGTGGCCAGCGTGCGGACCGTCGTGCCGTCCGACGAGCAGACCTCGACTCGGTTGGGTGTCGTGGCGTTGGAGAAGGTTGCGATGAAGTACTTCATGCCGGCGCTGGGGTCAATCGTGTAGTACCCGTCGCCCCGTGTCAGACGCTCCTTGCAGTTGCCGTCGAGCGCCACGCGGTAGAGGTTGCGGCGCAGCGGCAATCCTTCGCTCGAGAGGTAGTAGACGCGGCCGTCGGCAACGCCCACCAGTTCGGTCACCTCCCACGCTCCCTGCGTCACCTGGGCCAGCGGGCCGCGGCGGATGCTGTAGAGGTAGAGGTGCATGTAACCCGTGTGGCTCTCCTGGCGCACCAGGAAGCGGTCCTTGTCGATGAAGGTGATGGTACGGTCGTCGACGCGCTCGACATACTGCTCGGAGCGCTCCTCGTAGATAGTGCGTTGTGCGCCGTTCTCCTCGCAGAGAATCACCTCGAAGGTGTTCTGCATGCGGTTGAGCCGCATGAACCAGAGCTTGCCGCCCGGCGTCCAGCCGATGCGCGGGATGTACTGGTCGCGCTCGGCGCCCGTGTCGATGCGCTTGCGAGCGCCGGTCTCGAGGTCGCAGAGCCACAGCTCCACCTCCGAATTGCGTTCTCCGGCCTTGGGGTACTTGAAGGTGTAGGCCTCGTTGTAGAGCCGTCCGTCGTAGCGCATCATCTCCATGAGCGGCACGCGGCTCTCGTCGAAGCGCAGGTAGGCGATGCGGCGGCTGTCGGGCGAGAAGGCATAGGCCTTCGTGAAGCCGAACTCCTCCTCGTAGACCCAGTCGGTCGTGCCGTTGATGACCTCGTTCCAGCGTCCGTCGTCGGTGATGCGGCGCGTGCGGCCGCTGGCGATGTCATGGACGTAGAGGTCGTTCTCCGACGAGTAGGCAATCGACTGCCCGTCGGGCGAGAAGGAGGCGTCGCGCGGCCGCACGGCATCGTTCAGCACCGGGCGGATGCGTCCGTCGGCCGAGAGCAGATACTCGGTCGTGTAGGAGTGGCGGTAGATGGGCGTGCGGCCCGAGGCTATCAGGATGCTGCGCTCGTCGGCCGAAAGCTCGTAGTCGGTGATGGTGAACTTCTCGGTCGAGGCGGGGAGCAGTGCCTGGCCGGGGGTTGCCTCGGCGTAGGCGTAGCGCATGATGTTGTCGCCCTCGATGACGGTGTAGTGCTCGCCGTCGGCCGTCGAGCGGAGGCCGTTCACCCGCTCGTTCATCGATTTGAGGCGGGCGATGTCGTCGTAACGTTGGGCCTGGGCGCCCGTCAGAAGCAGCAGGGCGGCGCAGAGCAGGTGGAGTCTTTTCTTCAAGGCTGTCGGTCGTTTATCCGGGTTGTGCGGAGTGTCGGGTGCGGCGGTGCGGGCGTCAGATGTCGTCTACGTTGAAATCGTAGCCCAGACGCTTGCCCGTGACGAATTTCGAGTTGTCGAGTTTGGTGTTGAACTGGTCGACGGTCACCCGCTTGTTGTCCTCATAAGGGGGCATCAGCAGGTCGAAGTTGAGCGCATAGTGGATGGCCTCCTCGAGGATGGCCAGCAGTGCGTCGCGGCTGATTTCGCCCTTGCCGAAGTTCATGGCGCGCAGCGACGACTGGCGCTTGCCCTCGACGAAGTAGCGGTTTTCGCGGTTGATGAAGATGCGCCCGATGAGGTATCCCTCGTCGGCGTTGCGGTTGAACTTGAAGGAGTCCGAGAGGAAGTTGTAGATGTTGATGACGCCGCAGTAGGCGTTCTCGCGGTTCTCGCGCACGTAGGCGTTCTGCCAGATGAGGTGGTTGGCGTCGAAGGTGAAGACGTCGGTGTGCATCTGGAAAATCAACAGGTCGCTGGCAATCTGCAGCTGTGCCTCGAATTTGCCGCGGTCGCGGTATTCGAGCCGCGTGCGGCGGTCCAGTTTGCCGTCGAGTTCGTCGTCCATCTCGGCCGCCAGCTCGAAGAGCGTCTCCTTGAGCAGGTTGAACGTCGAGAAGGTATTGTCGAAGACCTTCTGCTTGAGATTCGATTTCCCGACGAACGTCTCGATGATTTTCGCCCGGAGCGGAGTGGTTTCCATAGGTTTTATTTCGTTTTTAACGGATTCTGATTTGCTGGCCCTTCCGGAGCGGCGTATCGGCCGTGATGCGGTTGAGCTTCTCGATGGAGCGCATGCGGATGGCGTAGGACTGGCTCACGGCGTAAACCGTCTCGCCTTCGCGGGCGATGTGGGTCTGGGCGTTGCCCTCCCAGCGCTTCTTCTTGCGGCCGATGTAGACCACTTCGCCCGTCATGGGCTGGTCGCCCTTCTTCACGTCGTTGAACTTGCGCAGGTTGCGGGCCGAGATGCGGAACTGGCGGCCGATGTGCTCGTAGGTGTCGTTCTCCTTGGCCAGCACGTAGTGTACGCCGTTGTTGGCGTAGACGTTGTAGCCGTTGTGGGCGTTGATGGTCACGCGGTAGTTGTCGGGGTCGACGCCTCCGGTGACGGCCGCCGCCACCTGTTCGACGCTGCTCTGCTCGGAGAACCAGCTCTCGGGGTCGGTCGTGCCGCCGTGGTGCGAGGCGTAGAGGCGCAGTCCGTCGGTACGGTCGAGCAGGTAGAGTTCGTTCTCCTCGATGATGCGGATGAGCCGCTGCGCGTAGTCGGGAGCCGTGGCATAGCCCGCCGCCTTGAGTCCCCGCGCCCAGCTGCGGTAGTCGTCGGGCGCATAGGCGAAGAGCGAGTCGTAGCGGGGCTGCGTGTCGAGGAACTCGGCATGGTCGCGGTACGAGGCCTCGACCGACGGGTAGGCGCGGAAACATTCGCCCTTGGCATCGTCGTCGTAGTAGACCTTTTCGCCCTTCCAGTCGCGCTTGCACTTGATGCCGAAGTGGTTGTTCGAGTGGAGCGAGAGCCAGCTGTTGCCCGAGTCGGATTCGAGGATTCCCTGGGCCATGGTGATGCTGGCCGGGATGCCGTAGCGCTCCATGTGCTCCACGGCGATTGACTTGTAGCGGTCGACGTACTCCTCGAGGGTCTGGCGCGTCTGCCGCTTCTGGGCCGCGAGCGGCGCGGCGGCCAGGAGCAGGATACCGGCCAGAAGTATTGCTTTTCTGGAAATATTCATTATCTTTGTTAAACTTTGAAGACAAAGATAGGACATTCCGTCGAAATTAACAATTCAAACCTTACATTACGCGACCAACCGTTATGTTTACCGAAAACGCCAACCGGATTTTCAACCGGGCCATCGCCGACTACCACCTCCACGACGATGTGGACCATCCGATTTCGAATCCCTACGAGCCCGCGACGCTCGACCATCTGCTCTATCACAAGAACTGGATTGACACGGTGCAGTGGCACCTCGAGGACATCATCCGCAACCCGGACATCGACCCGGTGGAGGCGCTGGCCCTCAAGCGCCGCATCGACCGCTCGAACCAGGAGCGTACCGACATGGTGGAGTACATCGACTCCTATTTCCTCGACAAGTACCGCGATGTCGAGCCGCAGGCCGACGCGCGGCTCAACACCGAGACTCCGGCGTGGGCCATCGACCGTCTCTCGATTCTGGCGCTGAAGATTTACCACATGGCGCGCGAGACCGAGCGTACGGATGTCGACGAGTCGCACCGCGAAGCCTGCCGCCGCAAGCTCGACGTGCTGCTCACGCAGCAGCAGGACCTCTCGAAGGCCATCGAGGAGCTTATCGAGGACATCGAGGCGGGGCGCAAGTACATGAAGACCTACAAGCAGATGAAGATGTACAACGACCCGGCGCTCAATCCGGTGCTCTATGGCAAGAAGTAAGCGGCCCGGCCACCTGCTGGTGCTGCGTACCTCGGCCATGGGCGACGTGGCGATGCTGCCCCATGCGCTGCGGGCCTTTCAGTCGGCCTGTCCCGACGTGAAGGTGACCGTGGCGACGCGGCCGCTCTTCCGTCCCTTCTTCGAGGGGCTCGACGTCGACTTTCTGGATGTCGACACCAAGGGGGCCGAGCATTCGCTGCGTGGCATGTGGCGCCTGGCCGCCCGTGCGCGGAGCATGGGGGTCGATGCCGTGGCCGATGTCCACGGCGTGCTGCGCTCGAAGGCCTTCCGCCTCTCGATGTGGCTGCACGGCGTGCGCGTGGCCCATATCCGCAAGGGGCGCCTGGCCAAATGGATGCGCATGAAGAGCGGCGGCGAAAGCTGTGCCGCTCCGCTCCGGCATACCGTTCTGCGCTACTGCGACGTCATTCGGCGCCTGGGCTTCGACTTTCCCGACCCGACGCCCGCCGTGCGGCAGCCGCGTCCCAATCCCATGGGCGAAAAGCGGGGCGTGTGGCTCGGCTTCGCCCCCTTCTCGGCCCAGCGCGGCAAGACCTATCCCGAGGATTTGGCCCGCGAGGCGGTGGCGCTGCTTGCGGCGCGCTGCGAGCGGCTCTTCATCCACAGCGGCGGTGGCGCCGAAGCGGAGTTCGCCGCCGAGATGGAGCGGACCCACTCCAACGTCACGGCGCTCTGGGGCCGGGTGCGTCTGGCCGAGGAGCGCGACCTGATTGCCAACCTCGACTGTGTCGTCTCGATGGATTCGCTGGTCATGCACCTTGCGGCGCTTGTCGCAACCCCCGTGGTCTCGGTCTGGGGCGCCACACACCCCTCGCTGGGGTTCGTCGGCTACGGCACCTCGCCCGAAGGGGTGCTTCAGGCCAACCTCTCCTGCCGTCCCTGTTCTGTCTTCGGCAAGAAGCCCTGCAAGTGGGGCGACTACCGCTGCCTGCGGGCCATTACGCCTGAGATGATTGCCCGTCGGGTCGACGCCCTGCTGGGCCGCTCCGGCGAGTAGACGCTCGGCCGGCCTTCCGTGGCGGCTGCGCCCGGTTCGGAGAACGGGAGCGCGGCGTCGGATGGGGGGCAAAGGGCGGCAGAGTGCGGCACCGAGTGGTGAGAGCCGAGCACGGAGTCCTTGTGGGCAGAATGTACCGGATGCGGTGGCCGATGCCCCGAAAACATATGAAAAACGCCTTCCGGCTCAGCCGGAAGGCGTTTTTTTTCGTAGACCAGGCCCGGGAATTACTCCTCCTTGACGTAGCGGAGGCTGCTCCCCTCGATAACGAGCGTGAGCCGTCCGCCGGCACCGCGGGCGATAAGGCCCGTCTCGGTGAAGGGGATGGTCTGCCCGTTGCCGATGCTCTCGCCCGTGAGCAGGATTTTGCCCCGCTCGCCGGTGAGCGACCAGCCGTGGTAGCAGAGCGTTGCCATGCGGATTGAGCGGGCGCGCCCCTCGGTCCTGAGCTCGAAGCCCATTGCCGAATCGGGGGCAATCGGGTCGGGGACCGTCCAGCTGCCGACGGCCTCCATGTAGGTGGAGTCCGTCTTGATGCGGATGGCTTCGACCCCTTCGCGGTAGGTGCCGCGGTACTCCACGTCGACCGGCGCTCCGGGCAGCAGGGCCTTCGTGCCGCTGTCGCCGGGGAGGGTGAAGCTGCGCAATCCCTCGCCCGTTGCCGGGAGGATGCTGACCGTCCGCTCGTTCACCTCGGCGACGGTTCCCGAAAGACGGGTGGTGCTCTCCGGGCTGCATCCCGCAGCGAGGAGCAGAAGCCCCGCCCCGAGCAGTGAGTCTCTCATGTGCCGGTTCATCGCTTCGCCTCCTTTGTCCGGATGTATTCGTCGATGGCCTTCGCCGCCTTGCGGCCTGCACCCATGGCAAGAATGACCGTGGCGGCACCCGTCACGGCGTCGCCGCCGGCGAAGACCCCTTCACGGCTGGTGGCACCCTGCTCGTCGGCCGCGATGCAGCCCCGGCGCGTGGTCTCCAGCCCGGCGGTGGTGGCGGCCAGCAGCGGGTTGGGCGAGGTGCCCAGCGCCATGACGACCACGTCGCAGTCGATGTCGAACTCCGAGCCGGGCTTCACCACCGGCGAGCGGCGTCCGCTCTCGTCGGTGGTGAAGCCCAGCTCCATCTCCACGCAGCGTATGCCGCGCACCCAGCCCTTCTCGTCGGCAAGCACCTCGACCGGGTTGGTCAGCATCCGGAAGAGGATGCCCTCCTCCTTGGCGTGGTGCACCTCCTCGCTGCGGGCCGGCAGCTCCTTCTCCGAACGGCGGTAGACGATGGTCGCCTCGGCACCCAGCCGCTTGGCCGTACGCACGGCATCCATCGCCACGTTGCCGCCGCCTACGACTACCACGCGTTTGCCGACATAGATGGGCGTGTCGTACTGCTCGCTGTAGGCCTTCATCAGATTGGTGCGCGTGAGGAACTCGTTGGCCGAGACCACGCCGTTGAGATTCTCGCCCGGGATTCCCATGAAGCGGGGCAGACCGGCGCCCGAACCGATGAAGACGGCGTCGTAGCCCTCCTCGTCGAGCAGCGAGTCGACCGTCAGCGTGCGGCCCACGATGACGTCGGTCTCGATTTCCACACCGAGGCGCTCCACCTCGGCGATTTCGCGCGCCACGATGCGCTCCTTCGGCAGACGGAACTCCGGGATGCCGTAGACCAGCACGCCGCCGGCCTTGTGGAGCGCCTCGAAGATTTTCACCTCGTAGCCCGCCTTGGCCAGGTCGCTGGCGCAGGCCAGACCGGCCGGGCCGCTGCCGATGACGGCCACACGGCGGCCGTTGCGCTGGGGCGTGCGGGCCGGCTCCTCGTCGGCGTGTTCGAGTTTCCAGTCGCCGATGAAGCGTTCGAGCTTGCCGATGGCTACCGGCTCGGACTTGATGCCGAGGATGCAGGAGCCTTCGCACTGCGTCTCCTGCGGGCATACGCGGCCGCAGATGGAGGGCAGCGAGCTGTCGCGGGCGATGATGTCGGCCGCGCGTCGGAACTCGCCGGCGTGGAGTGCGGCGATGAAGTCGGGGATGTCGATGTTGACGGGGCAGGCCGCCACACAGCGCGGATTGCGGCAGTGCAGGCAGCGCGATGCTTCGAGCACCGCCTCCTCGGCGTTGTAGCCGTAGCAGACCTCGTCGAAATTGGTGGCCCGCACCTGCGGGTCCTGTTCGCGTACGGGTACGCGGGGTATTCGGTTGTTGGCCATGTGTTTCTCTCTCTTTAGACGTTGCGGCGCTCTACTTGTCGAGTCCGATGCGGCACTTGTGTCCCGCTTCGCGCTCGGCGAGGATGGCGGCGGCGCGAGCCTCCTCGCTGCGGTACATTCCCTGGCGGCGCATCGCCTCGTCGAAGTCCACCTCGTGGCCGTCGAACTCGGGTCCGTCGACGCAGGTGAAACGCGTCCGGCCGCCCACCGTCACGCGGCAGGCGCCGCACATGCCCGTGCCGTCGACCATCAGCGTGTTGAGCGATACGGTGGTCTTGAGCGCATATTTCTTCGTGGTCAGCGCGACGAACTTCATCATAATCATCGGGCCGATGGCCACGCACTCGTCGTACTGGCGGCCCTGTTTTTCGATGAGCTCCTCCATCTGCTGGGTGACCATGCCGCGGAAACCCTCCGAGCCGTCGTCGGTGGCGATGAAGAGGTTCGTCGCCACGGCGCGCATCTCGTCGGTGTAGATGAGCATTCGTGCGGTCTTGGCGCCGATGATGACGTCGACCTGCACTCCGTGTTCGTGCAGCCACTTTACCTGCGGGTAGACCGGGGCCGTGCCCACGCCGCCGGCCACGAAGAGGTAGCGTCGTCCGCGCAGCTCCTCGGGCGACATGCGTACGAACTCCGACGGATGGCCCAGCGGGCCGGCGAAGTCGGCGAGCGAATCGCCTGCTTCGAGCGCGCAGATTTTGCGGGTCGAGGCGCCGATGGCCTGGATGACGAGAGTGACGCTCCCCTCGGCCGCATCGTAGTCGGCGATGGTGAGCGGAATGCGTTCGCTGAATTCGTCGGCGCGGACAATCACGAACTGTCCCGGCTGAGCCGCATGTGCCACGCGCGGCGCCCGGACCTTCAGGCGGTAGATATGCTCCGCCAGTTCGCTCTTTTCAAGAATGGGATACATTATTTATATAAGTGTGAGTTTGTGTCATTCCTCTATGATGGCCGTCACGCGCAGTTTGCGCATCGGCCGCACGGGGTCGTCGGTTATGAGCATGAGGTGGCCGACCTGAACGCCGTAGTCGGCCCGGGCGGGGTCGAAGTGCACCTCGGTCGCAAGGCTTTCGCCCGGCGGGAGGGTCGTCCCCGGCCGGAGCTGCCACGTGAAGCCCTTCTCCGATTCGACGCAGCGTACCCTGAGCGGGGCGTCGCCCTCGTTCGAGAGCGTCACTGTGCGCCGTACGGGACCGCCTCCGCGCCGTACGACGTCGAACTTGAGCGTATTCCGGTCGAGTTGCGCGCGCGGACCCGTTCCTCCGCCGGCGGGCGTGCGCATCGGGTCGACGCCGATGCCGTGGACGACGAGCGGGATACGCGAGGTACGGCCGTCGATGCGGATGCCGAGCACGTCGCGCAGGGTGCCGTAGCGGGGTTCCGTCGGCGGGATGTAGTACGAGAAGACAATCTCGGCCTCCTGGCCGGGTGCGAGCTGCTGCGGGGCCTCCGTGGTCAGCAGGCCGCTCTGCTCCTCCGGGATGAGCTCCAGCGACAGGCTCTTCTGAGTCGTGTTGACGATGCCGACCGTCGACTCGACCCTCCGTCCCTGTTGTACATAGGCAAAGGCGCAGAGTCCCGTATTGAGTCGGATGCCTCCGCCGGCATCGAGCGGATAGCGCTCCTCGACGCTGCGTTCACGCGGCAGCACGGTACCCCTGATGCGGAGCACGCCGATTTTTTTGCGCTCGGTCGAATAGACGGTCAGCTCCTTCGAAAAGCTGCCCGGCCGGTTTGCCGGGTCGAAGCGTACGCCGATGTCGGCCTTCTGGCCGGGGAGGATGGGGCGCTTCGAAAAATCGGGCACCGTGCAGCCGCACGAGGTCACCACATCGAGGATGACCAGCGGCCGGTCTCCGGTGTTTTCACCCGTGAAGGTATGGCTCACCGGCCCGTCGGCCTCGCGGATGGTCCCGAAGTCCCACTCCTGGCAGGAAAATGTGAGTTGGGACTGCGCTGTAGCCGTGACGGCATATAACGTAAAGATTATGAGCGGTATGAATCGTTTCAAAGTCATTCCGGAGCGTTTTGGTCCGTATGCAAAGATATGTTTTTTGTAAAAAAAATCATAAAAAATTTTGCAGGAATAAAAATTCGCTCTATATTTGCACACCGAAACGAGGAAACAACGTTTCAAATGCCTGAATAGCTCAGTTGGTTAGAGCACATGACTGTTAATCATGGGGTCCTAGGTTCAAGTCCTTGTTCAGGCGCTAATGCGCGAGGGTTGCGTAGGGTTCTTTCACAAACGCCTGCATGGGTGGCGAAACGGAGATACCGGGAGAGTTCTTCCGCTTCGGAAAGAGATGCCTTTGCAGTCCCAAGCCATTATTAGGGGAGCTTAGCTCAGCTGGTTCAGAGCGTCTGCCTTACAAGCAGAGGGTCGGGGGTTCGAATCCCTCAGCTCCCACGAAAAACACCATCCGACCTGAGGGTGGTTTTTTTATCGACCTTATGATGAGGTCGTCCACATATTTCGCCGCTTTCCCTTCGGGGGAAAGCCTTTCGGGAGCTTAGCTCAGCTGGTTCAGAGCGTCTGCCTTACAAGCAGAGGGTCGGGGGTTCGAATCCCTCAGCTCCCACGAAAAGTCGAAGACGTTTGAGTTTTTACTCGAACGTCTTTTTTGTTTCCGTCACCTTGCCCTTTGGGGTGCCTCGCAGTCCCGGTCACCTCACCCTTCCGGCCCGTTCCCTTGCCGCCCCATCTCTTCGGACCTGTGGCCGCGGGCGGCGGCAGAGGCGCAGCCGCCCGTACGGAGGTCATGGGTCTCAGCGCTCCGTCGTCGGCTACTCCGTCGGCTACTCCGCCGTCGGCTCCGTTTCGCGATGCGGCGCGATGAGCAGAGCCTCGAGCGTGAGCTTGGGAACGTAGTGCACCCCATCGCGCCGGTAGTAGCGTCGGTCGCCGTCGGCCTCGATGTCGACCAGTTCGATGTGCTCGATGCCACGGCCGATGGCCAGGATGAGCAGCGGTTCCCACTCCAGTGCGAACTCCCGGCGGATGGCCGCGCGGTCGAAGGCCCCGATGCAGATGCCGTTCAGTCCGATTTCGGCAGCCTGCAGCAGCATGCTCTGTGCCGAGATGCCCAGGTCGATGTCGACGTATGGGTTCTCCTCCACCGTCGAGCAGACGATGATGAAGGCGTTGGGCTCCGTACCGGGCAGCGGCAGGTGCAGTTCGGGCAGCGCACCGCCCAGCCGGATGTGGGGCAGCACGCGCGGCGCCTCGTCGCTCAGTACGGGCCGGAAGCGCAGCACCTGCTGGTTGCGGGCCGAGGGGATGCGGGTGTTGACGGCGATGATGCGCCGCAGCTGGTCTTCGCGCACCGCGAAGCTGGAGTCGTAGCCCCGGTGGCTGCGGTTTTTCAGCAGCAGGCGGCCGAGCGTCGCCACTGGCCTGCGGGCGGCCGTGCCGCCGTTCTGCCGTGCGAAGTACTCCTCCATCTTGCGGCCCAGATAGTTGTCTGCCATGGTCTTCGTGTATTGGTTCTCTTCGGGTGCAAAGGTACGGAATTATTTCCGGACCCGGTTCAGGTGACGCATTCCGTTACGCATGCCGCACCCCCTGTCTCTTCTCTTCCGCCGCTGCCCCGGATTGCATGACCGGGCCGTACGGAAAAACGGCGGCCCCGCCTGTTGCGGAGCCGCCGTGCGGCGTTTATGCACCCGACGGGGGCTGTCGTGCCGTGCGCTACGACCGGAGGCGGCATGCCCCTCCGGGGGCGGCTACGGCCTTTCAGCCGCGGGGTCAGCGCTTGTCGTACATCTCAATCGCACCCTCGTAGGTGCCCTCGATGCGGTAGCCCTTGCTCGTCTTGAGCTTGACGTCGAAACTGTAGGTGTCGCCCGTGCGGGTCACGGTGACCGTTCCTGAGCTGGCGAAACCGTAGGTCGAGACCCGCTCTTCGGAGTACTCCTCGCAATAGGTGCCCAGCGCCATGGTCGAGTCCAGGAAGCTCTCCTCGTAGCCCGGTATGAGCGTCAGTGCCGCGTTGGTGTCGGCGACGGTGTAGGTTCCCTCGACAATCTGTGCGTCGTCACCCGTGGCGACCAGGAAGTCCACCGAGAGCTTGTGGCCGGCGTCGAGCAGGTAGTAGAAGCCGTCCGAACCGCCGGGTTCGACGTCGTAGAGTTCGACGGTGCATTGGTCGGTCGTCTCGTCGTTGTTGTAGTACTTGGCAATGGCGCGTACGAACGACATGCCGGTGAGCTCCTTCTCGAGCGGCGGGAGGTTCTGCTCCTGCTCCTCCTCGCGGTTTTCAAGCGTCAGCGGACCGGTGTAGCTGCCCGTGAACTCCTCGCCGTCGGTGGTGACCAGCGAGGCGGTGATGGTGTAGGTGCTGCCCGAGAGGCGGACGTCAATCGTACCGTCCTTGAACTCGATTTGGCGGATGCCGCCCTTGCCGTCATTGACCGTGCAGCGGGTCTTCTCGGGGTCGAAGGTGCGCAGGCTCTTGCTCGTGGCATATTTGTAGGTGCCCTGCGTGATTGCGGGGTCGCCCGAGAGCGGCTCGAAGTAGTAGAGGTCGATGCTCAGCGTACGGCCTGCACCGGTAGTGGTGTAGATGCCCTCCTGTTCGGTCGCCTCGCCTTCGGAGAGGACGACGTAGTACTCGGCATAGTTGTAGCCGGCCGGTACGCCGTAGTAGAAGCCGGCCACCTGACGGTCGAAGGTGGCGGGAGCCGAGGCGTCGAACTCCGTGGTCATCTCGATGGTGACCACCTCGGAGCGCTTCGAATCCTTTTCGCCGACGGCCGCAATGAGGTATGTGGTGGCGGGGGTGAGCTCGTTGACCGTGTGCGTGCCGTCGCTCTCGACCGTCGTGCCGCTCCGGAGAATCTCCTCGGCGTCGGGCGTCTGCCCCTGCTTGGGGTTGGCGATGAGCAGGTAGGCGGCGCGGGCGCAATCCTGCATTTCGAGCGAGAAGGAGAGGCTCGTGGTCGTTGCCTCGCCGGGCGTCAGCTTCACGGCGGGCTCCGCGTCGGAGGGCGCCGTCGTGGCCGAGGCTGTGGCGACCGAGCCGAGGCGGTCGCCCTGCATGGCGACTGCCGAGATGGTATAGGCGGTTTCGGGCTGGAGTCCGTCGACGGTCACCGTCTGGGACTGGCTCACGGGGATACCCTGTGCCGCGAGCGTCTCGGCCGAAGGTACCGACTCGGTTGCGGGAAGACAGAGGTAGTAGGCCTTCTCGGCATCGCGGAGCGTGAGCGCGAAGGTAAGCCGGTCGCTCTGAGGGGTGATTTCGCCGATGGCGACGGAGGGGGTTCCGCCCGACGGTTCGGTCTTGTCGTCGTTGCACGATGCCAATGCGGTCAGCGACACCAGCAGCAGGGCTCTGCCCAGGAGCGAAAAGAGGATTTTTTTCATGGTGATGAGGGGTTAATTGGGTTTTGGGTTGTTGGTTAACAAAAGCAAGGTAGCTGTTTTCCAGTGAAAAAGCAAATTTTTCGGGCGAGGTTTTTCCGTTCCGGCCCGCCAGCCGCCTCCAGGGCCGTTCGGCACCTGTCGGCACGAAAAAAGGCGGCAGGGAGTCTTCACGACTGCCTGCCGTCCCCGAAGGTTTCCCTTCTGAAAACTACTAACCCAAACTTAATAAATGAAGAAACCTCTCTGCGGTTGCTTAAGCCGCAGTCGTGAAGAGTGGGTGCAAATCGCGTGCAAAACCCGATGCGTGCGCTGTCCTTTTCCGGCGCGCAGGGGGCTGCGGGGGCGAATGCGCCCCTGCGGACGACGAATGCGTCCCGCGGAGCAATGGACTGAAGGGTTTTTCCCGGGGCCGTGTTATCGGCCGTGCTTCTCAGACCGGTTTGCCGGGCGTGTTCCCGGCCTCGTGTCCGGGTGCTTTTTTCGGGATGGTCTTCCGGCGGTGCCGTTTCCGGGCGGAGCGGGGGTATCCGGAGCCGGCGCGTGTCCGGCGGCGATGCGCCGTTGAGGCCGGTTCCCGAGGGTTGCTGTCCGGCAAGCCGCAGCCCGATAAAAAAAGGCGGCAGGGAGTCGTCGCGACTGCCTGCCGTCCCCGAAGGTTGCCCTTCTGAAAACTACTAACCCAAACTTAAATAAATGAAGAAACCTCGCTGCGGTTGCTGCTCCGCAGTTGCTTCCCGATGGGGCAAAGTGCATGCCAAACAAGAGCCGCCGGCGGAATCGGCTCCGTCGGCGGCTCTTCGCTTCATCATTCGGCCTGCGGCACCTATTGCGGAATCCTCCGCTCCTGGCCGCGCCTCCTGTCTAATGGAAAACGCCCGTATAGGTGGCAGGCGAGAGGGCGCGCAACTCCTGCTTCACCTGCTCCGAAACGTCGAGCGTCTCGATGAAGGCGGCAATCGACTCCCGCGTGATGTGGGTGTTGGTACGCGTGAGGGCCTTGAGCGCCTCGTAGGGCTTCGGGTAACCTTCGCGGCGCAGGATGGTCTGGATGCCCTCGGCCACGACAGCCCAGTTGTTCTCCAGGTCGTGCTCGAGCGCCTCGCGGTTGAGGATGACCTTGTTGAGGCCCTTCATGAGCGAGCGCAGGGCGATGACGGTGTGGCCCATCGGCACGCCGATGTTGCGCAGCACGGTCGAGTCGGTCAGGTCGCGCTGCAGGCGCGAGACGGGGAGCTTGCCCGAGAGGTGGGTGTAGATGGCCCCGGCGATGCCGAAGTTGCCCTCGGCGTTCTCGAAGTCGATGGGGTTGACCTTGTGGGGCATGGCGCTCGAACCCACCTCGCCGGCCTTGATTTGCTGCTTGAAGTACTCCTCCGAGATGTACATCCACATGTCGCGGCAGAGGTCCGTCAGGATGGTGTCGATGCGCTTGAGGTTGTCGAAGATGGCCGCCAGGTTGTCGTAGTGCTCAATCTGGGTGGTGTACTGCGAGCGGCTCAGCCCGAGCGTCTCGTTCACAAAGCGGTTGGCGAAGGCGACCCAGTCGTAGGCGGGGTAGGCCGCATGGTGGGCGTTGAAGTTGCCCGTCGCGCCGCCGAACTTGGCCGGCACGGCGATGTCGTGCAGCATCGAGAGCTGCTTCTCGAGCCGCTCGACGTAGACCATGAACTCCTTGCCCAGCGTCGTCGGCGAGGCGGGCTGTCCGTGGGTGCGGGCCAGCATCGGCACGGCGTGCCACTCCTGGGCCATGGCGGCGAGCTTGTCGCGCACCTCCTCGATGGCGGGGTAGTAGACCCCGGCGAGCGCCTCCTTGAGCGAGAGGGGGATGGCCGTATTGTTGATGTCCTGCGAGGTGAGGCCGAAGTGGACGAACTCCTTGTAGCGCTCCAGTCCCAGTTCATCCATCTTCTCCTTGAGGATGTATTCGATGGCCTTGACGTCGTGGTTGGTCACCGACTCGATTTCCTTCACGCGCTCGGCGTCGGCCGGCGAGAAGTCGCGGTAGAGGGCGCGCAGCGCATCGAACTTCGTGTGGTCGATGTCCGCCAGCTGGGGCAGCGGAAGCTCGCACAGCGCGATGAAGTACTCCACCTCGACGCGGATGCGGTAACGGATGAGTGCCTGCTCCGAAAAATAATCGGCGAGTTTTTCCGTTACATTGCGGTAGCGGCCGTCGATGGGCGAAATGGCAGTGAGTTTGTTGAGCATGGGTATCTGTTGTTTTTGGGTTATCGGCGACATTGGCTCGGGAGTTCCGGCCGCGGGCTGAGCATCCCGCCCGGAGGGGCGTGTGCCGCCTGTGGCGGAGGCGGTCGGCCGACGGCCGGCCCGGCCCGATTTCCGGCACCAAATTTACGACATTTAATTGAATTACGCATAATTTTCCTACCTTTGTAGGGTTGAAGAACTTATATTTCGAACGATGGGATTTCTGACCGCAATCATAGACGCGCTGGCCGAATTCGTGCGGCGCAACCCGATTTTCACCCTCATTGTCGTGGTGCTGGCGCTTACGGCGCCCGCCCTTTTGAAGGGCATCGCCCTCTTCGTGCTCTACCTTGTGCTGGGCTTCCTGGTGCTCATCTTCGCCCTGTCGCTGCTCTTCAGATGGCGCATCCGCCGGGTGCAGCGTCAGATGGAGGAGCAGTTCGGTGCGGGCGGCTTCGGCGGTGCCGGTTTCGGCAGCGCCCGCGGTGCCCGTACGGAGAGCCGCCGGGAGCAGGAGGGCGAAGTGAAGGTCTACCGCACGAGCGAGACCCCCGAAAAGCGGGTCTCCGAGAGCGTGGGCGACTACGTGGAGTTCGAGGAGACGAAGGAGCCGCGCGCATAGCCCCTGCGGCTGCCGCAGCTCCCGCCGCGGTTGGTGCGGCGGCCTTGCCGGAGCGTTTTCGGGCCGGAGCGTTTGCCGGCTTGTGCTTTCGGCAGCCGGAGTATTCCGGCGGCCTGTGCTTTCGGCGACCGGGGTGTTTCGGCAGTCGGGGTGTGTTTCGGTGGCCGGTGGCGAAGCCCTGCCGCGGCGAATGCGCCGCCGGAGACAAATCTTCGGCCGGAATTGTTGGGCACTTGCCCGATAATTTCGTACCTTTGCGGCGTCCCGGTTCATTACGTTCAATCAAATCGATAGCCCCTTGTTGCAACTTTTCGAATATATCGGCCGCTACTTCCAGTTGATGGGCAAGGTCTTCTCCCGTCCGGAGAAGGCGGCCATCTACCGCCGGCGCATCATCTACGAAATGGAGGCGCTGGGGTTGAACTCCATCGGACTGACGGCCATCATCTCGGTCTTCATCGGTGCGGTCATCACGCTGCAGATGTGCATCAACCTCGACTCGCCCTTCATCCCGCAGTCGCTCATCGGCTATGCCACGCGCGAGACGATGATTCTCGAATTCTCGTCGACGGTCGTGGCGCTCATCCTCTCGGGCAAGGTGGGCTCGAGCATCGCCTCGGAAATCGGCACGATGCGCATCACCGAGCAAATCGACGCGCTGGAAATCATGGGCGTCAACTCGGCCTCGTACCTCATCCTGCCCAAAATCGTGGCGGCGGTGCTCTTCTTCCCCTTCCTCACCATCCTGAGCATCGGCATCGGCATCGCCGGCGGATGGATGATTGCCTGGGCTACGGGCATCATGATTCCCGACGACTACATCGAGGGCCTGCTGCTCGACTTCCGGCCCTATTCGATTGTCTATTCGCTCATCAAGACGGCCGTCTTCGCCTACATCATCACCTCCGTTTCGGCCTTCTACGGCTACTACGCCAAGGGCAACTCGCTCGAGGTGGGCGCCGCCTCGACGCGCGCCGTGGTCGTGAGCTCGGTGGTCATCATGATATTCAACCTGATTCTTACGCAGATTCTGCTGATATGATACGCGCCGAACACATCTCCAAGACGTTCGACGGCCGGACGGTGCTCGACGACATCTCGGTCGAGTTCGAAACGGGCCGCACCAACCTCATCATCGGGCGCAGCGGCTCGGGCAAGACCGTGCTGCTCAAGAGCCTGGTGGGGCTCCATGAGGTCGACTCGGGGGCCGTGTGGTACGACGACGTGAACTTCACGCAGCTGGGCTTCCGCGAACGCAAGCGCATCCGCAAGGACATCGGCATGATATTCCAGGGCGGGGCGCTGCTCGATTCGTCGACCGTCGAGGAGAACGTCAAGCTGCCGCTCGACCTCTTCACCGAGCAGTCCGAGCGCGAGAAGATGGAGCGTGTCAACTTCTGCCTGCAGCGCGTGCGGCTCGAGAATGCCAACCGCCTCTATCCGGCCGAGCTGTCGGGCGGCATGATTAAGCGCGTGGCCATCGCCCGCGCCATCGTGCTCAATCCGCGCTACCTCTTCTGCGACGAGCCCAACTCGGGCCTCGACCCCCAGACCTCGATTGTCATCGACAACCTGATTCACGAAATCACGCGCGAGTACAACATCACCACCATCATCAATACCCACGACATGAACTCGGTGATGGAAATCGGCGAGAAAATTGTATACATTCACGAAGGCCGCAAGTGGTGGGAAGGCACCAAGGAGGAGATTCTCCATGCCGACAACCGCGAGCTCAACGACTTTGTCTTCGCGTCGGCGATGGCCAAGCGGGCGAAAAACGCGGTGCGGTAGCGGCGGGGCGCCGTGTGCGCCGGTTCTCCTTGCGGCCGCAGGGCGCGTGTTGCGCCGATTGCCCGAGGCGAAGCTCCGCACCGGCGGCCGGCACGGGCCGGGGAGGCCAAAAAAAGTGATTTTTATTTGCGTAATTTTGCCAAAGTGTGTAATTTTGCGCTCGGAAAATACAGGATGTTTTCAGTTATTAACCAATAAATCAAAAAACTATGTCTCAGATTAAGATTGGTATCAACGGCTTCGGTCGTATCGGTCGTATGGTTTTCCGTGCTGCCTGCACGCAGACCGACAAGTATGAGATTGTCGGCATCAACGACCTCTGCCCGGTAGATTATCTGGCTTACATGCTCAAGTACGATACGATGCACGGCCAGTTCAAGGGCACCATCGAGTTCGACCTCGAGAAGAGCCAGCTGATTGTCAACGGCCACGCTATCCGCGTAACCGCTGAGAAGGACCCCGCCAACCTGAAGTGGAACGAGGTGGGTGCCGAGTACGTAGTCGAGTCGACCGGTCTGTTCCTGACCGAGGAGAAGGCTCAGGCTCACCTCGCTGCCGGTGCCAAGTATGTCGTAATGTCGGCTCCCTCGAAGGACGCTACCCCGATGTTCGTATGCGGTGTCAACACCGATACGTATGCCGGCCAGAAGATTGTTTCGAACGCTTCGTGCACCACGAACTGCCTGGCTCCCATCGCCAAGGTGCTCAACGACAAGTTCGGCATCACCGACGGTCTGATGACTACCGTTCACTCGACCACCGCAACGCAGAAGACCGTAGACGGTCCCTCGATGAAGGACTGGCGTGGCGGTCGTGCCGCTTCGGGCAACATCATCCCCTCGTCGACGGGTGCAGCCAAGGCCGTAGGTAAGGTTATTCCTTCGCTGAACGGCAAGCTGACGGGTATGTCGATGCGCGTTCCGACCCTCGACGTATCGGTTGTCGACCTGACTGTAAACCTCGCCAAGCCGGCCAAGTACGAGGAGATTTGCGCCGCTATGAAGGAGGCTTCGGAAGGCGAACTGAAGGGTGTTCTGGGTTACACGGAGGAGGCTGTCGTTTCGTCCGACTTCCTCGGCGATCCCCGCACCTCGATTTTCGACAAGGCTGCCGGTATCGCTCTGACCGACACCTTCGTGAAGGTCGTTTCGTGGTATGACAACGAGTGGGGTTACTCGAACAAGGTGCTCGACCTCATCTCGGTCATGAAGGCCTACAACAAGTAATCGAATCCGATTCGATACGCAGGGAGGCTCCGATGTCCGGAGCCTCCTCTTTTTGTGTCGTACGGGAGGGGTGAGGATGTGCGGCCGGCCGGCGTGCAGGTCGCTTACGATGTTCCGGCCGTGGGCCGGACTGTCTGTTTTGCGAGGGCAGGGGACGGATGGATGCGGGCGCAGAGCCTGCACCGGCGGAATCCAATCAGGCCTTGTGGGCCGGAACCCTCAGCTCGATGGAGGCTCCCGACCACTGGTTGATGGAGCGGCGCTCCCGGAGCAGCCGTTTGCCGTCGAAGTCGATGCGGATGTCGAGCGGGAAGGGACGCGTGGCGTCGATGTCGTTGCCGGCCGGCAGCGTGTGGGGAATGATGTAGATGTAGAGCAGCAGATGGTCGCATGCCGGCGCCTCGAGCACCGCGCGGCGGTCTGTCGCCACGTCGGCCGGGCGCTCCGTGAGGTGGCTGCCCACGTCGGCCACGCGCTCCTCGGATGAGACGAATCCCGTGCGGTTGTCCGCGCTGTCGAAGCAGCCGCACATAAGCTCCACGTTGTAGCGCCACCACTCCTCGTAGGGGCTGCTTACCTCGATTCGAAATCCTTTTTCCGTTGCCATGGTCCGCGTTTTTGGGGTCGTTGCTGCAAAGATAGCTTTTTTTCTGCGTACCGTCCGCCTCCGTCCGCGAAATATGCCCCCGGGCGGGGCGCCCCGAGTCGTCGGGAGCCCTGTCGGAGCAAAACTCCTTGAAAAACTTTGCAATTCTCTGAATTTTTAGTAACTTTGCGCACTAAATACGCTCAGATGGAGGTTCGAATGGACGAAACGAAAAGCTTCGTAATTGCCTACAGAGGGTTGAAACCCGGGTTGCATACCTTCCGCTTCGATGTGGACGGCGGGCTCTTCGCGGCCTACGAGAACTCCGAAATCAAGGACGGGCACTGCCGTGTCGAGGTCGAAATGATGCGCTCGGAGAAGCTGCTCGAACTCGACATCGCCATTGCGGGCGGCGTGGTGGTCGCCTGTGACCGTTGTCTGGAGGATTGCGAAGTTCCGGTCGACTATCACGGGCATCTTGCCGTGAAGTTCTCGGACGAGGCCGGCGACTACGACGGCGAGGTGCTGTGGCTCTCCCCTTCGGAGGAGGAGCTGGACCTCACGCAGTACATCTACGAGAGCATCGTGCTGTCGCTGCCCTACCAGCGGGTGCACCCCGAAGGGCAGTGCAACCCCGAGATGATGGCCCGCTTCCGGATTGTGTCGGGCGAGGAGTTCGATGCGCTGGAGGCCGAATCCGAGCAGCAGGCTCCGCCTGCGGGCGAATGGGCCAAGCTGGCCGAGCTCAAGGAGCGTATGGAGCGCGAGGAGGCTGAATCCTCCGCGGAGAAGAAGACGAACGAATAACGAAGGATACGTTAAACTTATAATTCATACAGTAAAATGGCACATCCTAAACACAAAATCTCGTCGACGCGACGTGATAAGAGAAGAACTCACTACAAGGCCGTAGTTCCTACGGTGGTTACCTGCTCGAACTGCGGTGCGGCCGTGCTTTACCACCGGGTTTGCCCCGAGTGCGGTTTCTATCGCGGAAAGCTGGCTATCGAGAAGAAGGCCGCTGAATAGGCGGCGGGAAAAGAGCGCATTGATGTCGATGCCCTCTTTTTTCGCATGAGAAGAGCCCGACGGTTTGCCGTGGGGCAGGCGTGTCTCCGTCGCGGACCGGTTTTCAGCAGTCGGGTCGCGATGGTGCGCGTTGTGTCCTGTGAGGATTCTTCGGGGAGGCATGCGGCGCCAGTCGCCGGGTGTCCCGCTAACAATGAAGTTCAACCGAATCTTGCGAATTATGTTAAAGATTGGTATAGACGCCATGGGCGGCGATTTTGCCCCCGAGGCAGCGGTCAAGGGTGCCGTCATGGCGCTCGGAGAGGTCGGTGCGGATTGCCGCATCGTGCTTTTCGGCGACCGCGAACGGATTCTCGCCATCCTGGCGGCCGAGGGATGCCCGGCCGAGAAATTCGACATCGTGGCTACCACCGAAGTCATCGAGATGGGGGACCATCCGGCGAAAGCCTTCCAGTCGAAGACGGATTCGAGCATTACGGTCGGTTTCGGCTATCTGGCCAAGGGCGTGATTCAGGGCTTCGCCAGCGCCGGCAGCACCGGTGCGATGATGGTGGGCTCGATGTATGCCGTCAAGCCCATCGAGGGTGTCATCCGTCCGACGATTTCGTCGGTCGTTCCGACGGCTTCGGGTCGTCCGGCGCTGCTGCTCGACGTGGGGCTCAACGTGGACTGCAAACCCGAAGTGCTGGCGCAGTACGGCGTCATCGGTTCGATTTATGCCGAGGCGGTACTCGGCATCGCCGAGCCGCGCGTGGCCGTGCTCAACATCGGCGAGGAGGAGACCAAGGGCAATGCCCAGACGAAGGCCACCCACGAGCTGATGAAGGCCGAAGGCGATGCGGGCAAGTTCCGCTTCGTGGGCAACATCGAGGCTTCGCACATCTTCTCGGGCAAGGTGGCCGACGTCATTGTCTGCGACGGCTTCGTGGGCAACACGGTGCTGAAGATGGCCGAAGGCCTCTATCGAATCAATAAGGCGCTCGGGGTGGACAACCCCTTCTGGAACTCGATGAACTACGAGATGGTGGGCGGTACGCCCGTCCTGGGAGTCAACGCTCCGGTCATCATCGGTCACGGATGTTCGACGCCTTTGGCAATCAAGAATATGATACTCTCGACCGTGCGGTGCGCCGAGGCGGACCTCGCGGGCAAACTCAAGAGTGCGTTTAACAACTAACCATAAAGAATTTTATCGATGGCAAAGATAACAGCTGCGATTACGGGTGTCGGCCAGTACCTGCCGGATTACATCCTGACGAATGACGAACTGAGTAAGATGGTCGACACCTCCGACGAGTGGATTATGTCGCATATCGGTGTCAAGACGCGCCATATCCTCAAGGGTGAGGGCGTGGGCACCTCCTACATGGGCGCGCGCGCCATCATCAACCTGCTGGACAAGACCGGCGTCGACCCGATGGAGGTCGACCTGGTGATTTGCGCCACGGTGACTCCCGACATGTTCTTCCCCTCGACGGGTAACCTCATCGCCGACCAGGCTGGCTGCAAGAACGCCTTCGCCTACGACGTATCGGCTGCCTGCAGCGGTTTCCTCTTCGCACTGACCACCGGAGCCAAGTTCATCGAGACGGGCTCGTGCAAGAAGGTGGTGGTTGTCGGCGCGGACAAGATGTCCTCGATTATCGACTATACGGACCGCTCGACCTGCCCGATTTTCGGTGACGGTGCGGCTGCCGTGCTGCTCGAGCCCAATACCGAGGGTCTGGGCGTCATCGACGAGATTCTCCATTCGGACGGCTCGGGCGAGCTGCAGCTCTACATGAAGGCCGGCGGCTCGCGCTACCCGGCTACGGTCGAGACGGTGCAGAACAACTGGCATACGATTACGTGGGACGGCCACGCTGTCTTCAAGGCTGCCGTTTCGAAGATGGCCGACGTCTCGGTCGAGATGATGGAGCGCTACAACCTGACGGGCGACGACATCCGCTATCTGGTTCCCCACCAGGCCAACCTGCGCATCATCGACGCTACGGCACGCCGCATGGGCATCACCAAGGATAAGTGCATGATTAACATCGACCGCAACGGCAACACCACGGCAGCAACCATCCCGACCTGTCTGTACGACTACGAGAAGGAGCTGCGTCCGGGCGACAACCTGATTCTGTCGGCATTCGGCGGCGGATATACCTGGGGCGCCATCTATGTGAAGTGGGCCTACGACGGTTCGAAGGCTTGAGCCGCAGTCCGGTAATTCGATTCGGGCAGGAGTTCCTTTCGCAGGAGCTCCTGCCTTCGTTTTTGCCGGGCGCGTTTCAGATTCCGTTCGGATTTTTCCGCTATCTTTGTGGTGGAAACCCCCTAAGAAGATTGCGATGAAACTGTTGGTTGTCGAGGATGAACCCTCGCTGCGCGAAATCATGGTGCGGACGCTCCGCGGCGAGCGCTACGTGGTGGAGGAGGCTGCCGACTATGCCTCGGCGCTGCCCAAGATAGAGGATTACGACTACGACTGCATCCTGCTCGACATCATGCTGCCGGGCGGCAGCGGACTGCGGCTGCTCGAACGGCTCAAGGCGCTGCGCAAGAGTGCGGGGGTCATCATCATCTCGGCGCGCGATTCGCTCGACGACAAGGTCGAGGGGTTGGAGCTCGGTGCCGACGACTATCTGGCCAAACCGTTCCACCTGGCCGAACTCTCGGCCCGCATCCGGAGCGTCATCCGGCGCCATCAGCGCGGCGGGCAGGAGAGCCTCGATGCCGGCAACGTGCGTCTCTTCCCCGACCGGCAGCGGGTCGAGGTGGCGGGCCGCGAGGTGGAGCTGGTGCGCAAGGAGTACGACATCCTCCACTACTTCATGAGCCGTCCGGGACGCATGGTCAACAAGGCGACGCTGGCCGAGGCGGTCTGGGGCGACCACATCGACCAGAGCGACAACTTCGACTTCGTCTACGCCCAGATGAAGAACCTCCGGCGCAAGCTGGCCGATGCCGGAGCCGACATCGAGCTGAAGTCAATCTACGGATTCGGATACAAACTCGTTGCCGAATGAAACTCATCCACCGCATCATACTCCACATCTCGTGGGTGCTCACGCTGCTGCTGGCGGCGTGGGCCGTGCTGTTCTATGTCACGATGGTCGACGAAATCAACGACGAGGTCGACGACTCGCTGGAGTTCTACTCCGAGATGCTCATCACGCGGTCGCTTGCCGGCCGCGAACTGCCCACGTCGAACTCGGGGAGCAACAACAGCTACTACCTCCACGAGGTGACGCACGAGTATGCCGACTCGCAGCCCCATGTCGCCTACAGCGACGAGGAAATCTACATCCCCGAGATGGAGGAGACCGAGCCCGCCCGCGTGCTGCGGACCATCTTCGAGGACCGCGACGGGCGGCTCTTCGAATTGACGGTGCTGACCCCCTCGTTCGAAAAGGAGGACCTGCGGGTGACCATTCTCTGGTGCGTGGTGTGGCTCTATCTGCTGCTCCTGCTGACGATTCTGCTGGTCAACGTGCTGGTGCTCCGCCGCATCCTGCGCCCGTTGTACGCACTGCTGCGCTGGCTCGACGATTATACCATCGGCGGGCGCAACGAACCTCTGGCAAACGATACGACCGTCCCCGAATTCCGCCGGCTGAACGAGTCGGCCATCCGCAATGCGGCGCGGGCCGAATACCTGTTCGACCGCCAGAAGCAGTTCATCGGCAATGCCTCGCACGAGATGCAGACGCCGCTGGCCGTCTGCAGCAACCGGCTCGAGATGCTGGTCGATTCGACCGAGCTGAGCGAGGAGCAGCTGGGCGAAATCTTCAAGGTGCAGCAGACGCTCGACTATCTGGTGCGGCTCAACCGTTCGCTGTTGCTGCTTTCGAAAATCGAGGGCGGGCAGTTCCCCGAAAGCGAGGAGGTCGATTTCAATGCGCTGGTGCGCACCGCCGCAGCCGACTTCGGTGAGCTCTATGCCGCGCGCCGCATCCGTACGGAGCTGCGCGAGGAGGGCGGACTCCGCTTCAGGATGAACCCGTCGCTGGCCGCAAGTATGGTGAACAACCTGCTCAAGAACGCCTTCGTCCACGGCGGCGAGGGGGGCGAGGTGTTGCTCACCGTCAGCCGCTCGCGTTTCCGCGTGGCCAATACCGCGACCTCGGGACCGCTGGACGCCGAGCACATCTTCGACCGCTTCTACCAGGGGACGAAGAAAGAGGGCTCGACCGGTCTCGGTCTCTCGATTGTCGACGCCGTCTGCCGCCTCTACCGGCTGCACCTCTCCTACGCCTTCGTCGAGGGGCGTCACACCTTCAACATCGATTTCCCGCAGTAGCCCCCCGGCTACGGCTTCGTGCAATGCGCCCCGGCAGCGACGTATGTCCGTCCGTTGCCGGGGCGCCTGCGCTCCGTCCGCACTTTTTTGCGAAAAAAACGGCTGTCCGGCCGCAATTTCAAATTCATTTCAGCTTTGCTTCCCAATTTTGTATCGTGATTCAGATACAAAACCCGTAAAGCAGACTGTAACGATATGAAAAAACTGGCATCTCTTCTGGCTCTGGTTGCACTCCTTGCAGGAGCCACCCCCGCACTGGCGGGCGACGACCGCCCCATCGCCTATAAGAAGCTCCCCGCCGAGGCACGGCAGTTCATCACCTCCTACTTCGGCGATACGCGCGTCTCCTATGCAAAGGTCGACTCCGAATGGTGGGACACCACCTATGAGGTGGTCTTCGTCGACGGACGCAAGGTCGAATTCGAGAAGGACGGCGCATGGAAGGAGGTTTCGTGCAAATACTCCCAGGTGCCCGACGTGATTGTCCCGCCCCGCATCCGCGAGTATGTGACCGCTTCGCACCCCGGACAGAAGATGGTGAAAATCGAACGCAGCCGCCGCGAATACGAGGTCAAGTTGGACAACGGCCTTGACCTGACCTTCGACCGCAACTACAACCTCATCGACATCGATGACTGATACCCCTTCCCATAATCCATTAACCTCAAACAGACAAAAACGATTACTACCATGAAACTTGGATGGCTTTTGATGACGCTCGCATCGGCAGTGGCGATGGTGAGCTGTGACAAGGACGACGACGCGGTACAGGTTCCCGCCCAGGTCGAGACGGCATTCTATGCGATGTATCCCAATGCGACCGACGTGCGCTGGAGCGGCCGGAGCGGCTACGTGGTGGCCGACTTCCGCGAGAGCGGCGTAGCCAACTCGGCATGGTTCGACCGCAGCGGCGGCTGGCACATGACCGATACCGATATTCCCTACCAGGCGCTTCCCGAGGCGGTGAAGAGCTCCTTCGAGGCGAGCGAGTACGCTACGTGGCGCATCGAGGAGGTCGAGAAGGTGACCCGCGCCCAGATTGAGACGCTCTACGTCATCGAGGTGGAGCAGCGCGAAGCGGAGATGGAGCTCGTCTATTCGGAGGACGGCGTACTGCTCAATGCCGTGGCCGACGACGGCGACAACTACAACGACGACCTGCTGCCGCAGCAGCTTCCCGCCGAGGTTACGGCATTCATCGAGCAGCGCTATCCCGGTGCGCGCATCCTCGAGGCCGAGCGTGAGCGCGGCGTGCTCGAAGTCGACATCATCGACGGCCGTACGGCCCGCGAGGTGGCCTTCGACAATGCCAACGCATGGCTCTACACCAAGACCGAGGTGCGCCGCAATGACCTTCCCGACGTCGTACTGCAGGCATGGCAGCAGTCCGAATATGCCTCCTACGAGCTCGACGACATCTCCTTCTACGAGGCTCCGACGGGCGACTACTACGAGCTCGAGCTCGAGCGCGGCGACCGCGAGGTGAAGCTCCGCATCGCTGCCGACGGCACGCTCCTCTGACCTTCGCTCCGAGGGTCAACCCCGACGGCCCGGTTCCCGCAGAGGGGACCGGGCCGTATGTTTTCCGGTGTGCGGGCCGCATTTTTTTTGCACACATCCCGGAAAAGAGTCGTATCTTTGAGCATCGAACAACTTCAAAACATACAGACATCATGCTCAGCCAAAAATTGACGGATGCGCTCAATGCGCAGGTGAATGCCGAATTCTGGTCGGCCTACCTCTATCTTTCGATGTCGCTCGATGCCTCGGCCAAGGGACACAAGGGCGTTGCCAACTGGTTCCAGGTTCAGTTCCAGGAGGAGCAGGCTCATGCCCGGATTCTGATGAACCACATGCTTGCGCGCGGTGCGGCGGTGAAACTGGCCCCCATTGCCGAGGTTCCCACGTCGTGGGAGTCGCCGCTGGCCATGTTTGCCGAGACGCTTGTCCACGAGCGCAAGGTGACCTCCATGATTGAAAACCTCTGCGCCGTAGCCGCCGAGGAGAAGGACTTCGCGGTGTCGAACATGCTCGTGTGGTTCGTCAACGAGCAGGTCGAGGAGGAGGAGTCGGCTCAGGAGATGATTGCCGCCTTCGAGGCGGTCGAGGGCAACAAGTTCGGCCTCTACATGCTCGACAAGGAGCTGGCGGCCCGGACCTATGTCGAGCCTTCGCCGCTGGCAGCCAAGGAGTAGGCGCTCCCTCCCGTTGAACGGGCGGGATTTCACAGGGCGGAGCCGTCGGATGCATGCCGTCGGCTCCGTTTCGTATCTGCGGGAGTGCGGTCGGATGGGGCGGGAAACCGGTTCGGAGGGGAGGGGCTCAGAAGAGCGATGCCGCCCCCTGGAAGGTGGCCAGGATGACGATGTATCGCAGCAGTTTGCCCACGAACATCGAGCCGGCGGTGAGCCAGCGGTTGGCGTGCATGAGCCCCAGCACGATGGCAATCGCCTCGCCCACGTAGGGCAGGAAGCCGAAGAAGCCCATCAGCGCGCCCCGTCCCGAGAGGATTTTCCGCGCCTTGGCCAGCTGCTTTTCGCTCACGCCCAGCCGCTCAATCCATTCGCTGCGGCCCAGTGTCCCAATCCAGTAGCAGCTCATGCCGCCCAGCGTGTTGCCTACGGCCGCTGCGGCCAGACACCAAACGGGGTCGAGCCCCATCCGCACGAGGAGGATGAGCACGGCTTCGGAACTGAACGGCAGGATGCTTCCGGCGACGAAGGCCGAGAGCAGCAGCCCCCAGTATCCCCAGTCGACGAGCAGGCGGGTGAGTGTATCGAGCAGAGCGTCCATTTTTTTCGTTGTGCCGGGCCGAGAGGGCTCCGACGGGGCAAAGATAGCTTTTTTTCGGTGGAACGCGCCACCGTCCCGACGGCTTTGTTCACCGTTCCGGCGGCTTTGTTCTCCGCTCCGGCCATTGGCCCGGTTTGCCGCCAGGCCGCATAATAAAACGAAACGGATTACCGTCCTCCGTTCAAATGGCTCGATATATGAGACTGAGCAGAACAATACGTATCATGACGGTTGCCGGTTTGCTGTTTGTCGCCGTGGCGGCGCAGGCCGACAATCTTCCAAAACGAGAAACTATGGCAGTGACACATTTGACGCGGGAGGATTTCCGCACGAAGATTTACGATTTCGAACGCAACCCAGGCAGCTGGAAGTTCGAGGGCGACAAGCCCGCACTGGTCGACTTCTACGCCTCGTGGTGCGGGCCCTGCAAGATGCTGGCCCCGGTGCTCGAGGAGCTCGGCGACGAGTATGCCGGCCGGGTCGACATCTACAAGGTCAACGTCGACGAGCAGCAGGAGCCGGCGGCGCTTTTCGGCGTGCGCAGCATCCCGACGCTGCTCTTCATTCCCCGCGGCGGGAAGCCGCAGCTGGCGCAGGGCGCCCTGCCCAGGAACGAGTTGCGGCGGCTTATCGACCAGCTGCTGCTCGGCGCCGAATAGGCGCGGGCTGCACTGCAGTGAAAAACGGAGGTCCCTCCCGAGCGGGAGGAGCCTCCGTTTTTTGTCGTCGTCTCTGCGCGGGGCGTGTCAGCCGATGACTGTGGCCACGATGCGTCGTCCCCGGGCTCCGTTGCGGAATTCGCAGAGGTAGATTCCCTGCCACGTTCCGAGGTTGAGGCGCCGCCGCGTGACGGGAATCATGAGCGATGCGCCCGTCAGGGTCGATTTGGCGTGGGCCGGCATGTCGTCGTCGCCCTCGAGCGTGTGGGTGTAGTAGGGCTCGCGCTCGCGTACGAGCCGGTCGAAGACCGCTTCGAGGTCGCACCGCACGTCGGGGTCGGCATTCTCGTTGAGCGTCAGCGCCGCCGAGGTGTGCTGCAGGAAAAGATGCAGCACTCCGGTTTCGGGCAGCTCGGGCAGTTGCGCGGCAATCTCGTCGGTGACCAGATGCATGCCCCTCCGGCGCGGGCGCAGCGTGAATTCGGTCTGGAGAATCATGCTGCCGGTCGGCTTAGAGTTTCGACAGGTCCACCTCGATGGCGGCCGGATAGATGCGGCGCGGGTCGAAGAACTGGGCGCAGCTGTTGACCATGTGCTCCAGACGGATTTCCGGAACGCCGCTGAATACCTGCTTGCCGTTGACCGTCAGCTTTACGCTCTTCGACAGGTCGACCAGCTCGTTGCAGAGGTAGATGGTCAGCTTGCCGCGGGTTGCCGGGGTCTTGCTCTTCTCGAACCGCATCTCGATGCCCCATGCGGGGTCGGTCTCGGTGGTCGTGTAGCGCACCTCGTCGACCTTGAGCGTGATGTTGTTGCCCGAGATGGTCATCTCGTAGCAGCTCCGGGTCGAGAAGTCGGTGTTCGAACGCTCGTCGACATGGATGTTGTAGAAGCCCGTGCGGTACTGGTTGTCCATCTCGAAGTTCTCCCAGTAGACGTAGTGCGGATAGGGGTTGCGCGTATACTGCTTGAGCCAGGGCGTGGTGGGCGTGTAGTCGATGCCGTGGCCCATGCCCGGAATCAGCTCGATGAAGTGGGTGTAGTACCCCGGGTGGGCGTTTTCGAGCTCCTCGAATGCCTCCTGGGTGTATCCGGTCAGCGTGTTGCGGTAGAAGCCGTCGTCGTTGGCTCCCGTGCGGAGCGAGAAGGCGGTGTTGGCGCAATTCTCGGCCGGAGCGTTCTTAAGCGGCTCGCCGCCTGCCATCGGACCGGCACCGGCCAGGTAGTCGGCGTAGAACGAGGCCAGACGCTGGCTGCCGTAGCCGCCCTCGGAGATGCCGAAGAAGTAGACGCGGTCGGGGTTGATGTCGCCCGAGACGAAGGCCTGGCGCAGCAGCCGTTCCCAGGCATACTGTTTGGCCTTCTGCCACCAGCGGTAGTAGTTGCCCGTGTTGGGAATCTGCGGAATGAAGTATGCCGAGGGGGCGTCGTCGAAGGTCAGGCCCAGCGACAGACCCGTTGCCCACTCCGAGGTCTTGTCGCCCGAACCGTGCAGGTAGAGGAAAAGCGGGTATCCGGCCGTCGGCTTGTTGCCCTTCGACCCCCAGTAGTAGGGCATCGTGGCGTTGGGTTCGAGCGAAGCGGGCAGCGGCCAGCGTCCCGTATGCTTCTCCGAAAGCGGTTGGAGTTCGATGAGCTTGTCCTCGTCGAAGCCGTCGTTGGCCCCTTTCCATGCCGCCCATACCAGGTTGCTGTTGGCCTCGAGTTTCTCGGACTCGATAGTGATTGGCGACGAGAATTCGTCCTCGCTGCCGGCCAGCACCGTCGTGAAGTGGTCCTTGATTTCCTTTTGGGTCTGTTCCGAAATCAGTCCGGTTCCGGTCCCGGGGGTCGTAGAGCCTTTGTCGCTGCCCGAGTCATCCGAGCAGGAGGCACAGAGTGCCGTGAGGGTCAGCAGCCCGAAAAAACGGCCGAAGAGTTTGGCTTGTTTCATAGTTGTCCGATGTTGTTTAGATATTGCCGGAGGGGGCTCCGGCGGGGGTGAAAAAACGACACCAAAAGTACGATTTTTTGGGGAAATTTCAAGAAAAGGTCTTCGAATAATAGGTTATTCGCGATAATCTTCCTATCTTTGTCGCCGCTATCGCAGGATGGCACCGTCGTTGGAGAGGTGCAGGAGTGGTTGAACTGGCCCGCCTGGAAAGCGAGTAAACCCCCAAAGGGTTTCAGGGGTTCGAATCCCCTTCTCTCCGCAACAAAGAAAAGCCTGAGTTCTTGGAACTCAGGCTTTTCTGTTCTGCCGCCGGACCGGGCTGGACCTGGTCAGGCGGTTGGAACAAAAGGCCGTAGCGGCGAAGCCGCGGGCTTTTCGGCTGTTGCCGGGGCGGCCCCGGCAAGGGGCCGGGAAAAGCGTGCGCAGCACGGTTAATCCCCCGGGTGCTGCGCCTGCGCGTGCCTGCACGAAGGCTGGCGCAACGGAAAAGTCGGCCGATGCGTCGGCCGAAAAAAACGCTCCGGCGGAATTCATTCCGCCGGAGCGTTTTTTCGGATTGCGCGATGGCTCCGGCATTGCCGGCAGCATCACTCGGCGGCATGCGCCGCCCTCCGGTCAGCGTCCCGTGACCCTCAGATAGCGGGCTACGGCCGTGCGGTAGGCGGCGCGGGCCTCCGTCTGTTTGTCGCGGCTCTGCGTATAGAGCGTTTCGGCCTCGAGCAGCTCGGTGAGCGACGAGGTTCCTGCGCGGTAGAAGTCGCGGTTCTGCCGCAGATTCTCCGTGGCCGATGCGATGGAGCGTTCGGCCAGCGAAATCTGCGCATAGGCCTCGAGCACGTCGCTCCAGCTCTTCTCGATTTCGACCGCGAGCATCTCGCGCGCCTCCATGCGGTCGTTCTCGGCCTGCTGCTCGCGCAGCCGCGCCCGCTTGATGGCGTGGGCGCCGCCCCACCAGTCGGATATGGGCACCGAAACCTGGGCGAAGACCACTCCGTCGTCGACGTTGCGGTCCATGACGTTGTAGTAGAGGTAACCGGCGCCTACGCCTACGGTCGGCAGCCGCTTGCCGCGTTCCATGCGCTTCTCGTACCGTCGAGCCTCTACATTCTTTTCGGCCAGCTGGTATTCGGCCCGCCGGTCGAGCGCCTCCTCGACGTCGACGTACCAGACGGTCGGAGGTTCGGGCTCCGTGTCGGCGAAGGCGATGTCGAAGGTCCGCCAGTCTGTCCCCACGTACTGTGCCAGCAGCATCTTCGAGACCTTCAGTCCGTTTTCGACCTTCAGCCGGTTGGAGGCGACCTCCTGCTGCCGCAGTTTGACGCGTAGCAGGTCGTTCGAGGTGACGAGTCCCGCGCGGACCGAGAGTTCGGCCTGGCGGTGGATTTCGTCGAGCTGCCGGTCGACGGCGTCGAGCGTCGTGAGGCGCTCCTTCAGCGAGACAATCTGCCAGAAGTAGGTGTCGGTCCGCTCGCGCACCTCGGCTTCGCTTTTCTGCAGCTGCAGCGAGCCGACCTCCTCGCCGAGCCGGGCCAGGCGGTTGCTGTTGACAATCTTCAGTCCGGCGAAGAGGGGCTGTACGGCCGAGATGCTGCCCACGATGCCGCGCTTGACCATCGATATGGGCACCGGCATGCTTCCCATCTGGGGGATGGTCACGTCGAATTCGGCCTGAACAAGCCCGTGTTGGGCCTGGAACACCCCGCCGGAGGCCGAGATTTGTGGGAAGTAGTTGGTGAAGGCCTCATGCCGGCTCTGCGTGGCGGCTTCGAGTTCGAGCCGGGCGTTGGCCAGCGTGCGGTTGTGTTCCGAAGCGGCGGCCCGGCACTCCTCGAGGGTGAGAGTCTGGGCTTCGGTGGTGAGGCTTCCGCCGCAGAGCAGCAGAAGCGCTATTGCGAAGTGTCGTTTCATCGTCATTTGTAGATTTTGGAGTAGAGGACCGGAAGAATCGTCACCACCAGCACGAGCGAGCCGATGCCGCCGGCGAAAATCGTCACACCCACGGGAGCCCAGAAGGTGCTGCCGCCCAGAATCATCGGTATCACGCCCACGGCCGTGGTCGCCGTGGTGAGGAAAATCGGCACCATGCGGCGCTTGCCGGCGTCGTAGGCGGCCAGACGTCCCGTCCAGCGGCAGCAGATGCGCTTCTCCTCGGCGTGCTGGTACATCAGAATCACGTTGCGGACAATCATGCCCAGCAGGGTGATGAAGCCCAGCACCGAGGTCAGGCCGATGGTGAAGTTCGAGAGCCAGAGCCCGACCATCGCGCCGAACAGGCAGAGACTCATCGAGAGCATGACCACCAACGTGATGCCGAACTTGCGGAAGTTGATGAGGATGAAGAAGAAAATGATGACCAGCGAAATGGCCAGTCCGGCGAGGATGTCGGGCAGCGTCTCCATGTCGAACTCGTATTCGCCGCCGATTTCGGAGGTGACGCCGGCCGGGAGTTCGATTTCGTCCTGCAGGATGTCGTTGATTCGGGCAAGCATCTGCAGGGCGTTGGCCTCACGCTTGACGTCGGCCACCACCGACATGCAGCGCATGCCGTTGCGGTGTACGATGCGGCTCTCGCTCCAGGCCGGTTCGACGTCGGCAATCTGACGCAGCGGGACGCTCAGCGAGGGGATGACCGACGAAATGTAGGTGTTCTCCACGTCGGAGAGCGAACGCTCGCCGAGCCGCTCGTCGCTCTTGAGCACGACCGGCAGCGCATAGTCGCCCTCCCAGACCGAGCCGAGGGGCACGTCGCCCGATGCGAGTGTCAGGTTCAGTGCGGCCGTCGTGCGCGTGATGCCGAGCTGCGATGCGGTGACCGGGTCGAGCCGGACGTCGACCACGGGGCGCGGCTCCTCGTAGTCGGAGTGCACCCACAGCAGTTCGGGCATCTCCCTCATGCGGGCAATCAGCCGGTCGGCCGCCGTACGCAGCGAATCGATGTCGTCGCCGTAGAAACGGAACTCGAGCGAGGGGACATTCTGGTAGTCGAGCTGCTTGAATTTGACGTAGGCGTCGGGGAAACGGTCGGCCCAGCTGTTGGCATACTGGTCGAGCACGGCCTCGGTATCCTTGATTGAGGTGGTGTTCACGATGAACTGCGCATAGTTGCGGCCCGCAATCTGCGGCGCATAGCTCATCTGGAAGCGGGGCGACGAGCAGCCGATGAACGAGGTGACGGACTTCACGCGCGGGTCGTCGCGGAGCACCGTGTAGACCGAGTCGGCCACGGCGGCCGTACGTTCGAGCGGCGTGCCGTCGCGCAGGTAGATTTCGACGGCGAACTGGTCGCGGTCGGCATAGGGGAACATCCTCAGCCGCAGCCCGGGGATGAGCAGCAGGGCAACCACCACCGAGGCGATGCCGAGCGAGATGGTGAGCCATCCGTGGCGGAAGGTACCCACCAGGATGTGCTGGTAGAAGCGCTGCACCTTGTCGGTGAAACTGCGGTGGGCGGGGTCATGCTTCGGCGCGCGGGGAATGATGAGCACCTCGAGGAAGGGGATGACCACCATGGCCAGGATGAGCGAAACCATCAGGTTGATGGTGATGGTCCACGGGAAGTAGGTGATGAAGTCGCCCATGATGCCGGTCATCGTGAAGAGTATCGGGTAGAAGATGATGCAGATGCAGACGGTGGCCAGCAGCAGCGAGGGGAAGAATTCGCGGGCGCTCTCGACGGCCGCGTACCAGCGCGAGTAGCCGCGTCCGAGGTAGTCGAGGTAGCCGTCGATGACCACAATCGAGTTGTCGACAATCATGCCCAGCACGACAATCAGCGCGGCGAGCGTCACCGTGTTGAGCGGGATGCCGCAGGCGTACATCAGCCCCACGGAGATGAAGGTCGAGAGCGGGATGGTGATGGCCGCAACGACGGCCGACCGCCACGGGAAGAGCAGCATCATGACGACGATGATGATGGCCATGGCGACGAACAGGTCGCGGAGGAACGACGAGACGGAATCGCCGACGACCTTGGCCTGGTCGGCGATGCGCGCCACATGGACATCCTCGGGGAGCACCTCGGCCGAGAAGTCGTGCAGCACCCGGTCCACCTCGCGGCCGTATTCCACGATGTTGTATCCGCCGCGCATCTCCATCGAGAGCAGCACGCATCGGTGGCCGTTGTTGCGGATGTAGCTGTCGGGGTCGTCGTATTCGCGTACGACGCGTGCCACGTCGCGTACGCGCAGCACGTTGCCCTGCGGGTCGCTCCAGATTATCTGGTCGGCGATTTCCTGCTCGCTGCGCAGCGTCGGGGCGAGGTGGATGGGGGTTTCGGTCGTGCGGTTTTCGATGCTGCCGCCCATCGGGGTGAGCCCCTGCGAGGCGAGCGCCGTCGAGAGGAACTGCTCGCCGATGCCGTAGGCCGCCAGCCGGTCGTGGTCCACGTAGACGGATATCTGCTCCGACTGCAGCCCGTAGGGACGCAGGTTCGAAACCGACTCGATGCGGCGCAGCCGGTCGCTCAGCCGGTCGAGATACTCCTTCAGCTCGCGGTAGCTGCGCGTGTCGGATTCGAGCGTGATGAGCAGCGCCGACGTGTCGCCGAAGTCATCGTTGGCCACGACCGCCACCACACCCTGGGGCAGCTGCGCCTTGAAGGAGTTGAGGCCGTGCTTGATTTTCGACCAGACCTCGTCCTTGTCGTGGACGTTGTCCTCCAGCTCGACCATTACGTAGCACATGCCGTTCTGCGAGGTGGAGGTGGTCTTCGAGCGTTTGACCTCCTTGTAGGTCATCAGAAACTGTTCGAGCGGGCGGGCCAGCCGCTCCTCGACCTCTTCGCTGGTGGCGCCCGGATAGAGTGCCACCACTACGCCCTGGCGAATGGTGTACTCCGGGAACTCCTGTTTCGGGATGCGGGCCAGTCCGAAGATGCCGAACAGGAAGAGAGCCCCGATGAGCAGGAAGGTGATGCGGAAATTGCGCATCGACCAGGCGACGATGTTGTTCGAACTTTTCATCACTCCCATACGACTTTGCTTCCCTGACCTATTTTCTGCATGCCCTCGACCACGATGCGGTCACCGGCCGAGATGCCCTCCGTGACCACCACGGAGTTGCCCGCAAAGCGGTCCGTGCGGACCGGTGCGCGGAGGACCGAGTCGCCGGACACCTTCCAGACGAAACGGCTGCCGTCGCCCGCCTGACGGATGGCCTGCAGCGGGAGCAGCATCTCCTCGGCAGCGGTGGCGGGCGAGCTTTTCACGCGGCAGACCATGCCGGGAAGCAGTTCGCGGCCGGGATTGGCCATCGGTGCCGTCACCTCGTAGGTGTGGGCGGCGGGGTTGGCCTCGATGTTGCGCGTCGGGGTGCCGGCCCGGAACGTCCGGTCGCCGAGAGCCGCGACGCTCACCTCGATGCGCCGCTCCTCGCCGAGCGAGGCTATCTCCTGCTCGGGTACGGCGAAACGGACCTTGACCGTGGCGATGTCGAGCAGCGTGAGTACCGGTGCGCCCGGCAGCACGGTTTCGCCGGCTTCGGCCCGACGCTTGCCCACCACACCCGCAAAGGGGGCGTGCAGCGAGCAGTCCTCCAGGTTCTTGCGTGTCATCTCGAAGGCGGCCTGGGCCTGCTGCAGCCGGGTCTGAGCCTCGACCCACTGGATTTCGGGCAGGCTGTTGGCGTCGTGGAGCTGCTGCAGACGTTCGCAGGCATCGCGGGCCTGGGCGAGGGCCGCCTCGGCTGCCGCATGGCTCTGTCGGGCCGAGGTGGGGTCCAGCTCGGCTACCAGCGTCCCGCGTGCGACGTATTGTCCCTCGTCGACGAAGGTGCGGGCAAGGGTCCCCGCAAGGGGGAAACTGAGTGCTGCGGAGCGCTCTTCCTCGATGGCGCCCACGTAGTAGGAGCAGTCTGCCTCGGACGACGGCGTCACAAGACAGGTCTCGACCCGAATCGGGGCGACGCTCGGGCGCTCCTGTTTGGAGGCGCAGCCCGTTGCGACGAGCAGGGCGCCCAGCATGAAGATTCGTTTCATCGTTGTTCTCTTTTCGTATGATTCCGAATACAAAATTGCCTCTTTGCCGCTGAAACGCAAAGTTCTTTGTGTTGTTTGAATTCGTCGAAAGGTTCGATTTTGAACTTTTCGGTGAGCGAAAGCCTGCAAAATTCTTATATTTGTCGGAAAAATGGAGCCTGCAATGAATGACAAGGGAATCCGCAGTTTCTCGCTCGGGGCGCTGTTGGACGTCTGCGGAAGACGTCCCGAAGACTTCTATTACGACGGTTGTCTCATCTCGTCGCATGTGGACCCCGAGGATGAGGTCCCGATGGACCTGTTCCGCTTTCCGGTGCGCATCGACGCCTTTGCGCTGGTCTTCTGTTCGAAAGGTTCCATCACGCTCCAGTCGAACCTGACGCGGTATGAGCTGGGCGGCAATTCGTTGTTCATTCATGTGCCCGGCGCGATTCTCCACGTCGAGTCGATGCGCGGCGCCGAGGTCTTCGTTGCGGCCTGCGAGGAGGAGTTCATCCGCAGGATTGACGTCGACCTCAAACTCATCTCGAGTCTTGCCCTGCAGCTGGAGCGCTATCTGCTGCTGCATCTCGCTCCCGGCGAGTGGACCGTTCTGGAGCGGAGTATCGCCGAGATTACGGACGAAGGGGTTCCCGAGCCCGACGACCCCTATTCGCGGGAGATTCTCCGCTCGTCCCTCCGCGTGCTCATCTACAAGGCCTGTCGCCTCATCGCCCGCCACATCGAGCAGGAGAGCCTTCGTCAGTATTCGCCGCGCAGCCGTCGCGAGGAGTACTTCCAGCGATTCATGACGCAGCTCCGCCGGAACTACATGCGCGAGCGCAGCGTCGGATTCTATGCCGCGCAGCTCAATTTGTCGCCCAAATACCTCACCACGCTCATCCGTCAGACTACCGGGCGTACGGTCATCGAGTGGATTGACGACTACGTGATACTCGAGGCGAAGAATCTGCTGCGCTATTCGACGATGAGCATCCAGGAGATAGCCTATTGCCTCAATTTCCCGAACCAGTCCTTTTTCGGGCGCTATTTCAAGAACCACACGGGGGTGACCCCTTCGGCCTTCCGTACGGGCGGCGACCTCCGAGCCGGGGCCGACCTCCCGCAGCCGCTGTCGCTGGAAGGCTGCTGACCGGCGCCATCCGGCCGTCCGGGTCCCTGTATTCCCGACGCCGGTGCTGCCGCGGAAAAAACGACGACGCCCCGGGAGTCTTCCCGGGGCGTCGGCTTCTCAAGCGGTCCGTGCGCTGCGCTTGCGCCATGGGAGGGCGCAGCTGCGCGAACCTTTATTCCGTTATTCCGTGCAGGCGGGAGCCGTCTCGGCGCCCCATGCCGGATTGGGCTCCGTGCCCATCCGCAGGCGCAGCGTGCCGCCGTCGCTCATCTGTTCGCGGTAGAACCAGCAGTTGTCGAGCGGCTGGCCGTTGAGCTCGGCCGACTGGATGTAGTAGGCTTCGGGCGTGTTGCCTTCCGTTTCGATGGTGAAGCTCCGGCCCGAACCGCTGCGGATGACGATGCGGTCGAACTGCGGGCTGCCCAGCTGGAAGGTGGGACGCATGCAGGTGCCTCCCTGCACGTCAAAGAGACCCATGGCCGCCATCACGTACCAGGCACCGAGCTGTCCCTGGTCCTCGTCCTGTCCGTAGCCGTAGCCGTGTTCGCCCGTCGTGCCGTAGAACTCGTCGCAGATGAGGCGCGTCCACTTCTGCGTGAGGTAGGGTTTGCCGGCGAAGTTGAAGAGCCACGAGATGTGGAGGCTCGGCTGGTTGCCGTGGTTGTAGGGGCTTTCGAGGCCCGAGAAGGCGTTGACCACCTTGCCGCCGCCGAAGATGCTCTTGCGGGCTTCGGTGAAGATGGAGTCGAGCCGGTTGCTGAAGGGCTCGCGGCCCATCTTGGCGATGAGCCCCTCGGGGTCGTGCGGCACGAAGAAGGTGTACTGCACGGCATTGCCCTCCTGGAAGCCGCGCCACGATTCGAGCGGGTTGAAGTCGCCGATGAACTCGCCGTCGGTCGTGCGGGGGCGAATCAGACCCGTCGAGGGGTCGAAGAGACGCTCCCAGCCCTTCGAGAGCCACATCAGCTTGCGGTAGTCCTCCTCGCGGCCGAGCGCCTTGGCCCACTGTGCCACGGCGTAGGAGCTGAAGCTGTACTCAAGCGTGTGCGAGGCGCCGAAGGGCGAGCCGTTGAGCTGCAGTTCGTCGTTGATGCCGTTGTTGCTGGGAACATAGGGCGAATAGCCGCGGCGGACGAACTCACCCACGTCCATCTTGCCGGCACCTTCGACGCGTCCTTCCCACTCCAGCTCGTTCTTCAGCGCCGCCTGGTAGGCCTTTTCGACGTCGAAGTCGCGGATGCCGCACTGGTAGGCTCCCGCCATGAGGATGCTCACCATGTTGGTGCCCACGCCCGAGACGTACTTGCTGCAGGCCAGGCCGTCGCCCAGCCAGCCGGCGTCGCCGTAGACGAGCAGGTGGCCGCGGATGAAGTCGCTGTAGTATTCGGGGTAGGCGAGTGCCCAGAGCTGCGTGAGGTTCCAGTAGGCGCCCCATACGGCGTCGGTGTTGTAGAGGTTGTGGAGCGGACGTCCGTCCTCGCCCAGCGGAATCTGGCCGACGGTGCCGTCGTTGCGCGGATAGGCGCCGTTGGCGTCGCTGGCGATGCCGCGGCCGAGCAGCGCGTGGTAGAGTCCCGTGTAGAATTTCACGCGGTCCTCCTCGCTGCCGCCCTCGACCTCGATGCGGCCCAGGTAGTCGTCCCACTTGGCCTCGGCCGAGCGGCGTGCACCGTCGAAGTCGAGCTCCGAAGCCTCATGCTCGAGGTTGTAGCGGGCATTTTCGATGGAGGTGTACGACAGTCCGACCTTCACCTCGATGCGCTCGCCTTCGGTGGTCCGGAAGGTCAGTGCGCCGCCCGCACCGGGGCCGCGCACCTCGTCGCCCTCGACGGGCTCGCCGCCGCGCAGGAAGGTTTTCCACGAAGCGGCCGGTTTGCTCAGCCGGGCGTGGAAATACATGCCGACCGTGGCGCCGGGCTGGTACTTCTGGGCATAGGTGGGTTCGGCAACGGTGTAGCCCTCGACCGTCTGCGGGTCGATGACGTGCAGCCAGGCGTCGCGCACCGGGCCGCTTTCGCCCAGCCAGCTGCCGATGTCGAAGAGGATGTTCGACGCCTCCGACTCGGGGAAGGTATAGCGCTGGAAGCCGACACGCGTGGTGGCCGTCAGCTCGGCCTCGACGCCGTAATCCTTCAGCCGTACGCGGTAGTATCCCGGGCGGGCCAGCTCGTCGGCCTTGTCGAAGCGCGAGCGGTAGCCGCTGTCGGGGTCGTCGAGCGTTCCCGGCACCGTTTGGATTTCTCCCACGGTCGGCATCAGCAGCACGCCGCCGACCTGGAACTCGTGCAGGCAGGGGAAGCCCTCAATCGAGGTGTGGATGTCCTCGTAGCCGTTGGCCTCCCAGCCGCTGGGGCTGGTGTAGGAGCCGTTGGTCGTGGCGCTGAGTTTGGCCATGCCGAAGGGCTCGGCCGCCGGCGTGTAGAAGAACCAGCGGCTGTGGACCGACCCCAGGTTGGGGTTGACATAGTCGGCGGGGCGGGGTTTCCGCTCTCCGCACGAGACGGCCGTCAGCATCAGGACGGCAAAGAGCAGCAGTTTTTTCATCGGGTATCTGTTTCGGTTTTTGGGCGTTCTCGGTCCGGATGCCCGGCGGTGCGGCCGCAGTCGTTCCGCGCATGCCGCTCCGGGCCGTGGGGCCTGTGGCGGCGGCCGTTCTCCGGATTCCGGGTAAAGGTACGAAAATATTCTTTGCCGGGAAAATCCGGAGCCGTTTTTCGGCCGGTGCGGGTGCCCGGACCCGCCCATTCCCGCCCGACATGCCTGAGCCCTGCCGCCTCCGGGTCGCACCCGGACGTTCAATCGCCCGACGCAGCTCCGGCCCGACGCGGCTCCGGTCCCATGCCCGACGCCCGACGCCCGACGCGGCACCGAGCAGCGCGGCCCCGCTCTGTCCCGCATTCCCGCTCTGCTCTGCTGTCCGTTCCGGGGCCGCAGCCCATGCCCGGGGCGCTGCGGACGAATGCTTTTTTTGCGGTTTGCGGGCGAAAACGCTTCATTTTGGGAGAGTTTGGAAATTTTGTTACCTTTGCCCCGAATTTTAAACCGAAACAACAATGGCATATCAATTACTCAAAGGTAAGAAAGGCTTGATTTTCGGCGCGCTCAACGAGCAGTCGATTGCTTGGAAAGTGGCGGAACGCGCCGTCGAGGAGGACGCCGAAATCGTTCTTACGAATACTGCCGTATCGATTCGCATGGGTACCATCGGCAAGCTGGCCGAAAAATGCAATACGATTGTGATTCCCGCCGACGCGACGAGCGTTACCGACCTGGAGAATCTCATCGACAAGACCATGGAGCACTTTGGCGGCAAGTTCGACTTCATGCTCCACTCCATCGGCATGTCGCCCAACGTCCGCAAGGGCCGTACGTACGACGACCTGGACTACGATTATCTGGCCAAGACGCTCGACATTTCGGCCATCTCGTTCCACAAGGCCATCCAGGTAGCCCGCAAGAAGGACGCCATCAACGAATGGGGTTCGATTGTGGCCCTCTCCTACATCGCCGCGCAGCGGACGCTCTACGGCTACAACGACATGGCCGATGCCAAGGCGCTGCTCGAGTCCATCGCCCGCAGCTTCGGCTACATCTATGGCCGTGAGAAGCATGTGCGCATCAACACCGTGTCGCAGTCGCCCACGCAGACCACGGCCGGCAGCGGCGTGCTGGGGCTGGGCGACCTGATGTCGTTTGCCGAGAGCATGTCGCCGCTGGGCAATGCCACGGCCGAAGATTGCGCCGACTACGTGCTGACGCTCTTCTCGGACCTCACGCGCAAGGTGACGATGCAGAACCTCTACCACGACGGCGGTTTCTCGTCGATGGGTATGTCGCGCCGCGCCATGAAGACCTACGAGAAGGGTATGCGGTTCGACGATGTGCACGACCATCAGTATCCCTTCGGCCGCAAGGAGGAGTAGTGCGGGACGGACACCCTCTGTCTCCGCCTCGGTTTCCATAAGCAGGCCGGACGCTCGCATGAGCGTCCGGCCTGCTGTTTTTCGTTGAGGCATCGGACGCAAAAAGGGAGCGCGATTGCCGATGCAATCGCGCTCCCGTAAACGGACCCGGTTTCCGCCCGCAGACGTCTCCCGGTTCGGTTATTAACGCATTACGCGGGTGTAGCTCTGCTGTGCGCTCGTGTACCGGACGGAAGCGGGAGTCGCATGCTTTGCCGCAGCCGCGGCGTTCGACGTGTCGGGCAGCTCGAGCACCAGACCTTCGGCCACATCCTTCCGCACCAGATAATAGCAAGCCGTCGGCTCTTCGTTGGCGTCGTTCAGCATGACGTACTCTCCGTCGGCTGTGGAGCCCAGCGGCCAGATACCTTTCATGTAGGCACCTTCGCCCATCGTATTGGGGTCGGTGTACTCTTCGCCGAAGATTTTGATGACCGTCTGGTTCAGGTTGGCTACGTAACCCTTGAATCCCAGAGCCCAGGCCGGAACGCTCTGGGCCATTCCCGAGTCGTAGGGTGTGTACTGAATCGCTTCCTCACCATCTACCGTGCCATAGAATATGAACCACGATACATATTCCCATGTTGTGCCGTTCTCTTCGGTGATTTGCTGCGGGAAAGAGATGGAGAAACGGTTGTAGCCGTCACTCTCGGCCATATAGTCCAAGCGGAGGGGGTGCGAGGCAAAACGGTTCTTGTCTCCGCCCCAGCCCGTCAGTTCGAAACCGTTGCGGTCGGAGGTTGCTTTGATGTTCACGGGGAAGATGCTGCCCGCGGTCTCGCTGACCGTACCGCTCGGTGTCGAAGTCATCGTGCCGGCGGTCGTGAGCACCCAATCACCCAGGAAGTCGTCGTATTCGGCGGCATGGCGGATGGCCTGGTCGGGAGCTTCAGTCCAGAACGGATGGCTCAACGAGGGCTCCGAGAGTACTTTGATGCCCGAGAGGGTCTTGCCGATTGCGGCTGCCATGAAGACGAAGTCTCCATAGTCGACGAATTTGAAGAGTTCGCTGTCGCTTTCGCCCTGGCAGATGAGTCCTGCTTCCAGCAGGTCGTCCCACTGCAGTCCCAGCGAGGTGTAGTATTCGATGTCCTGTGCAATCCAGTCGGCGGCATCCTCGGTCTGGTCGCTCGGGATGGCACCTACCCAGTAGTACAGGTCATTGTCCGACGGAACGGTGTGGGCATAGGGATAGACGTATCCGTCCTCGCTGTACTTCTCGTAGGGAGTGATGGTGAACGTCATGGCACCCGTGCCGCTGGTGGTTACCTCGCTGTAGAACCAGTTCTTCGAGGTGACCCCGTCGGCACGTGCCGCTACGCGTACCTCGTAGGTTGCGCCGGGAACGAGCGTGTTGAGCTCGAACGACGTCTCGGTGGTGTTCGTGGCTGCGATGGCCGTGTTGCCCTCGTCGCCCGTGAGCGTGACTTCGTACCGATATTCATCCGCACCCTTCACTGCCGGCCATGTAGCCGAGAAGGAGACCGAGGTGATGTTCTCGAAGGTGACCTCCGGAGCCTTAAGCCCGGAGGTCTGCGTCCCGCCTCCGGTCGTATCCTCCGAATCGGAACATGCGGCTGCGAAGAGCGCGAGCGCCGCGCAGAAAAGTATTTTTTTCATCGTGTGTGTCAGAATTTGCTGATGGCCCGGAAGCGATATGAAAGCGTCTTTTTGATATCGGCCTGCGGGTCAAGGTGGAAATCGCCTATTGCCAGGTCATATACATAGGAAATGGAGGGACCCAGCTCTGCCGACGTCCAGTAGAGGGCGTCAGACAGCGGGGTGCCGCCCTTGGCGGTGATGAAGGCGTTGAACCAGGCCTTGTGCTCCTCCACATCGGTCGGAGCATCGGCCGCTTGCTGCACACTGCCTCCTCCCTCGCTCCGGCCCGTGTAGGCCTCATAGATGTAGTTGTACTCGAAGTGCGAGGGGACGTACCAGTTCTCGAGCCCCATCACGTTCATGTCGTAGGCCCAGCGGAATCCGGGGTAGTTCTCCTGCCAGCCGCTTCTGGCGTAGATGCGCTTGCAGTTCGTCATGCCGTTTTCACTGGGGAATCCGTCCATCACGTTCTCGTCGAGGTAGGACCATACGGCGGTGGTTTCGTCCAGTGCGAGGATGTAGCCGTGCTGGCCCGTCTCATCGACGCGGATGACGATACCCTTGACGAACCCCTTCTCGTAGTAGTCACCGATGGAGTAGGTCTCTTCGGGCGTAGGTTCGGGGTCAGGGTCGGGCGTCGGGCCGGGACCCGGAGTGGGGTCGGTCGACTTGTCGTCGCCGCAGCCGGTCATTCCGGCTGCGACGGCGAAAGCCATCAGAAAGAAAAGTATTCGTTTCATTGTTTGCGAATCTGTTCAGTACGGTTTATCGGTTGACCGCGATGTTGCGGAGCAGCAGGTGCTCCAGATTGGCGGCGTCAACCTGCTTGGCCGGAGCCGATGCGGGGCGGGCAGCCTTGGCGATGGAACCGGTCAGGCCGGGAGCCTCGGCGTTGAGCGACAGGCTCGATGCGTCGTCGCTGAGCGTCGTAATCTCGATGTCAATTTCCTTGTATGAGTTGCCGGTAATGCCCTCACCGCCTTCGGGCGTGGTGTGTGCTACCTTGTAGACGGAGGTCGGCATGTTGTTCTTGTCGACGCAGATGGCATAGAAGAACAGCGGCTTTCCCCAAGTCGAAACGAGGGCATAGCTGTTGCTCCATTTCTGACCCGGCTCTTGGAGCAGCAGCTCGGTGATTTCCGACGCGCTCTTGCCTGCCCATTCGTCCGTCTCGGTGAATCCCTTGCGGTAGAACTTGTCGTAACTGCCGGCGGGACCGGGATAGCACCAGAAATTGTAGGTCGTCGTGCCGTTTTCCGTATCGTCGAGAGCCATCGTGAGGATTTCGAGCTCGGCGAGCGAAGTTCCGTCTGCAACGGTCGTAAATTCGGTCGTGAAGCACTGCGTGGTGTAGGTGCCGTCGGCCTTCATGCCGAAGAGGTAGATTACGTATTCCGTGCCGGGTTCGAGGTCCGTGATGTCGTAATAGGCCAGTTCGCCTGCGCCGTCCAGAAGCGCACGGGAGAGGAACTCCTTCATATCCATCTGGGCGTCCGTGTGCGAAGCGTTCCAATTTTCAAGCTGTTCCTCAAGGAACGTATTCATCTCATCCTGCAGCGCCTCGTCCATTGAATCCAGAATACCGTAGTCAACCTGGGTCTTTATGCCGTTGTAGTAGTCCTTGGTCATGTAGTTGAACATGTAAGTCTCATCCTGGAACTCCTGGTCGGCGTATACCTTCAGCGTAGCCGAGGTTTTTTCTACCTTGGAGGTCGAGAGCGTGTAGACGGCATTCGACATGCGTGCTTTCGCGGTGTGGATGGCCACCTTCTTCAGGTTGATTTTGCCTTCGTCGAGTTTCGGCGTGCCGTCGTTGTTGCAGGCGAAGATGAAGAGGTAGTAGTCCTCGTCGGGAATCAGACGGGTGAACTTCACCGTAGCATCGTCCACCTCGATGAAGCTTGCCAGGTTTCCGCCGTTGGCCTCGTAGAGGGCGTTGATGATGTCGGCGTCCGTATCGCTGTCGGAGAAGTAGGTCTTGCGCTCGAGCAGAACGGCGAACGGCTCGCTCTGCGTAGCCGAGATGGATGCCTGGTAGGATACGTCTTCGATGGTCTGGTAATCAATCGAATATTCGTTTCGGGGCGTTTCCGACGTGGTGACGGTGGTCATCGTAACGTCGGTGTAGAGCGTTCCGTCGTTTGCTACGCCGACGGCGAATGCATAGTACGTGCACTCGGGCAGCAGGTTGAAGTAGTTCTCGCTGTCGGTGCAGTTGCCGCGGACGGTGATTGCGCTGACGAACTGAGGCATCGTGTAGTCGGGGTTCGCCTCCTTGGCTGCTTCGAGGTAGCTCTTGACGAATGCCGGGATGTTGGCCGGGTCGCTGCCGCAGTACTCCTCATAGACGTCGGGCGTCATGACGTCGTAGAAGTAGAAGCAGGTGTCGTCGCTGGGGTCGATGTTGAGCGTGAAGGTGGTGGCGGTGATGTCCGTGGCGGTGATGTCGAACGTAACGTCCATGTGCTCGACGGCGGGCGTCGTGAACTCATAGATGTTTACGTCGGTCAGCGCCTGGCCTTCGGCCGAGAGCCCGTAGCTGTAAAACACATAGGGCGTGGCGGGCGTCAGAGCCAGATAGGTCATCTCCTGGTCGCCCTTGAGCAGAGCCTCCATGAGGAACTGCTCGAGCGAGACACCCAGGCTGGAGGCCAGCTCCGTGATGCGGTTGAAGTCGGCCAGCTGGAGCTCTTCTCCGCTGGTGTATTGGGTGTACTCCTCCTTGGTAATCAGGTTGAAGTAGTAGGTCTGGGTCTTGTCTTCCGGTGCAATCTGGACTCCGAACGAACCCTGGGTAAGTTCATTCGTCTGGAACGCGAAGTCCTTCGGCTGGGGAGCGGGAGGATTTGTCGTGTTGGAGTCATCGCCGCAACTTACTGTTCCCGTGACGGAAACAAGGGCTGCGAAGAGGTAGAGCAGGGTTTTCTTCATAAGAATTTTGAATGTTAATTGGGGGTTAATTGGTATACTGCCTCGTAAGGCGGAGACAAATATAGCGATATTTTGTAAATTTTTTCAGAATAGTAGAAAAAGATAAGCGTGCGGGGGCTGCTTTTTTGGGGAAAGGGCTTCGGCCCCCGGGAGCCGAGACCCGCATTGCGCCCGGCGGGCCTGCTTCGGATTGAAAATCATCCCGGGAGGGCGTGCGAAAATGTTTGCGCATCGCATGGTTCGTGGGTGAGGGTTTCGGGCCGCGGCCCTGCCGTGTTGCCGGCGCGTCCCGATGTCGCGTGGGTGGAGGAGGTGTGTCCGGGCGGGACGGAGCGGAGTGGTGCCCGGCGCGGTCGGACGGGAGCGTTGCCGGGCCCGGCAACGGAGAGAGGCGGCCCCCAATGGAGCCGCCTCTCTGCCGATGTGAAACGGGCCTCAAACGGGCCTCGTTATTGATTAATAGGTATGTTCCTCGTCGCGCAGCTCCTCGCGCGTGACGGGGCGCCGGTTCAGGGCGCGCCACGCATACCAGATGTAGGCCGCCACGAAGGGGATGAAGAGCGAGACGTAGGCCATCACACGGAGCGTGAATTCGCTCGACGACGAGTTGGCGATGGTCAGCGACGACTGCATGTCGGCCAGCGAGGGGTAGTAGACCGTGTTGTTCCATCCGGCGCAGAGCAGCAGTGCCAGTACGGTGAGCACCGTGCCGCTTCCGCCCGGCCAGATGGCTTTGCGCGAACCGCGCCAGCCGAGCAGGATGCTCGTCAGCACGAGCACCACGCCTGCGAGCAGCAGCACCGTCACCAGCGGCATCTGCACGAGGTTGTGCAGGTACTTGAAGGGCTCGGCCGTGATGACGCCTGAGGCATCGTAGCTCCAGCCCGGCGAGACGAGCAGCGACCCGAGGAACGAGAGGAACGCGGCGAGGAAGATGAGCGCGAGCGGGCGCATGGTTTTCCGCACTCGTTCGTTGAGGGTGCGGTCGTCGACCGCGTTGAGCAGGTACTGGCAGGCGAGCGTGCCGGCAAGGAAGACGACGGCCAGCCCCAGCAGGATGTTGCGGTGGTCGCCCAGCGCTTCGAGCCCGTGCCAGGGTGAGGCCCACTGCGAGATGATGGTGTCGCCGCCCGCATTGGCCATGTTGAAGCGGTCGACCGTGAAGTCGGCACCGGTGAAGAGGGTGCCGACGGCCGCCCCGAGCAGGAAGGGGCCTGCGATGCCGTTGATGACCAGGAACGCCTCGAAGGTCCGCTCGCCGAAGACGTTGCCCGGCTTGCGGCGGTACTCGTAGGCTACGGCCTGGATGACGAAGACGAGCAGGATGGCCATCCAGACATAGGTCGCTCCGCCGAACGACGTGGAGTAGAAGAGCGGGAAGGAGGCGAAGAAGGCGCCGCCGAAGGTGACGAGCGTCGTGAAGGTGAACTCCCATTTGCGGCCGAGGGCGTTGACCAGCAGCGTGCGCTCCTCTTCGGTGCGCCCGAGCCGGTAGAGCAGCGCCTGGCCCCCCTGTACGAAGAGCAGGAAGACGAGCAGGGCTCCCAGCAGGGAGATGATGAACCACCAGTAGTGTTGCAGAAAGGTCAGCGTATCCATTGTGTTGTCGTTGTCGTGGGTTGAGGAATCATCGGTTTGTGGCGTCGGGGCACCCGCCGGGGGCGCCCCGTGCCGTGCGGGGTCATTCGTCGCCGGGGCCCCTTCTGATTTGGCGGAAGAGGATGCTCAGCTCGGCAATGAGCAGCGCCGTGAAGAGCGCCAGGAAGAGGAAGAAGGTGGTGGCCACCGACTCGCCCGGGAGCTTCGATACGCCGATGCCGACGGGCATCAGGTCCTGGATGACCCAGGGCTGGCGTCCCACCTCGGCGACCACCCATCCGGCCTGCGAGGCGAGGTAGGCGAGCGGTATGGCGGCGATGGACAGGCGGAGCAGCCAGCGCTTGCCGGCCAGCTTGTCGCGGCGGTTGTACCACCATACGAGGGCCAGCAGCAGGATGAAGAGGCAGCCGGCGCCCACCATCACGCGGAACGAATAGAAGAGCAGCGGCACGTTGGGTACGAGCTGCTCGGGAGACTGCAGGTAGCCGTAGCCGAAGTAGGCGAAGTATTCGCCGAGGAACTCCCGGCCTTCGGGGGTCGAGGGGTCGAACTTGCGGGTGATTTCGGCCACGGTCGCCGCGTCGCCGCTCTCGCGGGCGTCGCGGTAGCGGGCCAGTTCGGCGATGGCCTCCCGGCCGCGGGCGATTTTCTCGTCGGCCGACATGATGCCCTGCTCGGGGTTGCCCTCCAGCAGGTCGTTGATGCCTGCCACGTAGGCCTCGGCATCGCGGAAGCTCATGATGGAGAGCATCTTCGGGATGTCGACCTTGAAGTAGAAGGCCTCTTCGCCCGACGTGCGCTGCGCCTCGGGGCGCAGGACGCCGACGGCTGTCAGCGGAGCACCCTCGCAGCCGTCGTAGAGCGCCTCCATGGCGGCCAGCTTCATCGGCTGCAGCCGTGCGACGATGGCTCCCGAGCGGTCGCCCGAGAAGGCCGTCACCAGCGAGGCGACGAGTCCGAAGAGCGAGGCGACGGCGATGCTCTGCGTTGCCATCCGCCGCTCGCGCCGCCGGAGCAGGTACCAGGCGCTCACGCCCACGACGAAGAGGGCCGCCAGCGTGAAGGAGGAGGTGACCGTGTGCGAGAACTTGTTGACCGCCACGGGCGAAAGGGCGACCTCCCAGAACGAGGTCATCTCGTTGCGTACGGTCTCGGGGTTGAAGGTGCATCCCGAGGGGTACTGCATCCACGAGTTGGCCACCAGAATCCACCATGCCGAGAGGTTGGCGCCGACGGCCGTGAGCCACGTGGCCGTGAGGTGGAAGCCGCGGCTGACCTTCCCCCAGCCGAAGAACATCACGGCGATGAAGGTGCTTTCGAGGAAGAAGGCCATGATGCCCTCGATGGCCAGCGGGGCGCCGAAGATGTCGCCCACGAAGTGGGAGTAGTTCGACCAGTTGGTGCCGAACTCGAACTCGAGAATGAGTCCCGTGGCCACGCCGATGGCGAAGTTGACGCCGAACAGGCGCATCCAGAAGCGGGTCGTCCGCTTCCAGAAGTCGTCGCCGGTGCGGTAGTAGATGCTCTCCATGATGGCGATGATGATGCCGAGTCCCAGCGTGAGCGGGACGAAGAGCCAGTGGTAGATGGCCGTCAGCGCGAACTGCGCGCGTGACCAATCGACTGTTTGCAGGATGTCCGACATGGTGTGCAGTGTGTGTCAGGTTTCGGGTGTGAGTTGTTCCAGTACGTGGCGGCTGCGCTCCTCGGGGCTCTTGCCGGCCAGGAAATCGGGAAAGAAGAAGATTTTCAGGATGGCGAACATGATGAAGAGCTTGATGAGGATGATGGCCCACAGCGTGCGTCCGAGCGTCATGGCTCGGAATCCGTCGCGGTAAAAGCGGTATACTTTGCGAAGTGTGGCAACCATCGTTTTTGCGGCGTTCCCGGTGCGCCGGCCGGGCGGCGTCCGGAGTTTCATATTCCAAAACTAAGCAAAAAAAACGAAAAACGGAAGGCCGCAGGCGAAAAAAACGCCGCGGGCCGTCCCCCGGCGCTGCCTTTTTCCCTCCGGGAACGGCCGCTTCCGGGTGGCGATTCGCGAACTTTTTACTACTTTTGCGCCCGGTTAGATTTCAAAGGTTAAAAGGTTAAAGAGAAAACGAACGAAATGAACGAATCCACCCCCAGAATTCCCTCCGCCTGGCTTTCGGCGCTGCCGCTGGCGGTGCTCGCCGTGCTGCTCTATGTGGTTATCCGCTGTTTCGGCGGCGACTCCATCAACGGCGGCAGCCAGATTGCGCTGCTCTCGGCCACGTCGGTCTGCGTGATGCTTGCCATCGGCGTCTACCGCTGCCGCTGGAGCGTGCTCGAGGAGGCCATCATCGACAACATCCGGGCCTCGGCCTCGGCCATCATCATCCTGCTGCTCATCGGCGCGATTGCCGGTACGTGGATGGTCAGCGGCGTGGTCCCCACGATGATTTACTACGGACTCGAAATCCTCCATCCGTCGTTCTTCCTGGTCGCCTCGTGCCTCATCTGCGCGGGCGTCTCGCTCATGACCGGCAGCTCGTGGACCACCATCGCCACCATCGGCGTGGCGCTGATGGGCATCGGCCGGGCGATGGGCTTCCCCGAGGGCTGGGTCGCCGGCGCCATCATCTCGGGCGCCTACTTCGGCGACAAGGTCTCGCTGCTCTCCGACACCACGGTGCTCGCCTCGTCGACGGTAGGGGTGCCGATTTTCACCCACATCCGCTACATGCTCTATACGACCATGCCCTCGTTCGCCGTGGCGCTCGCGGTCTTCACGGTGGCGGGACTCAACCTCTCGCACGACGGGGCGACCCATGCCGAGCTCTATGCCGACACGCTTCGGGCGACGTTCCGCATCACGCCGTGGCTGCTGCTGGTGCCGCTGGCCACGGGTGTCCTCATTGCGCGCAAGCTGCCCGCCATCGTGACGCTCTTCGCCTCGGTGGTCTTCGCCTGTGTGGCGATGCTGCTCGCTCAGCGCGGGCTGGTGGCTTCGGTGGCGGGAGTCGAGTCGCTCGATTTCCTGTCGGGCTTCAAGGGGGTGCTGATGAGCTGTTTCGGCCCGACGGCCGTCGATACGGGCAATGCGCAGCTCAACGACCTGGTCGCCACGCGCGGCATGGCCGGCATGCTCAATACCGTGTGGCTGATTATCTGCGCCATGTGCTTCGGCGGCGTGATGACGGGCAGCGGCATGCTGCGCTCGCTGACTGCCGTCTTCCTGCGGGTGGTGCGGCGCGCCTTCTCGGCGGTCGCCTCGACGGTCGGCGCGGGACTCTTCTTCAACCTCTGCACGGCCGACCAGTACATCTCGATTATCCTTTCGGGGCGTCTGTTCCGTGACCTCTATGCCGAACGGGGACTCGAGGAGCGGCTGCTGAGCCGTTCGGTCGAGGATTCGGCGACGGTCTGCTCGGTACTCGTGCCGTGGAACTCGTGCGGCATGACGCAGGCCACGGTGCTCGGTGTGGCGACCTTCACCTATCTTCCCTATTGCATCTTCAACATCGTCTCGCCCTGCATGTCGCTTCTGGTGGCGGCCGTGGGGTGGAAAATAAAACAAGCGAAATGAAAACCGAACTGGTGATTTTCGACCTCGACGGCACGCTGCTCAACACCATCGGCGACCTGGCCGTCAGCTGCAATGCCGTGCTGGCCGTGCGGGGCCTTCCGCAGCACTCCTACGAGGAGTACTGCCACTTCGTGGGCAACGGCATCCTGCGTCTGGTCGAACGTGCGCTGCCCGAAGTGCTGCGCACACCCGAGAACGTGGCGCTCGTGCGCGCCGATTTCGTCCGTTACTATACGGAGCACATCGACACCTGTACCAAACCCTACGACGGTATTCCCGACGTGGTGGCCGCTCTGGCGCGCCGCGGCGTGCGGATGGCCGTCGCGTCGAACAAGTTCCAGGCCGGAACCGAGAAGCTCGTCGGCCTGTTCTTCCCCGAAGGGTGCTTCTCGCCCGTCTTCGGACAGCGGCCCGACGTGCCGCTGAAGCCCGACCCGGCGGTGGTCGAGGAGATTCTCGCGGCGACGGGCGTTGCCCGCGAGCGGGTGCTCTACGTGGGCGATTCGGGCGTCGACATGCAGACTGCGGCTGCAGCCGGCCTCCGTTCGGTGGGGGTGACGTGGGGATTCCGCGAGCGTGCCGAACTGGAGGCCTGCAACCCCTGGCGCATCATCGACCGCCCGGAGGAGCTGCTTGCGCTGCTCGACGCATAGCGCACCGGGCGGCAGCCTGCAACGCATGCGGCGGGACACGGAGTCATAACCGTGTCCCGCCGCGTTGCATCTTCGGGGCTGGTCGGCGGCGTTCGGCCGCCGTTCAGCAGTAGAGGTGGACGTCGGCCGGGGTGATGCGGTCGCCCGAGAGAATCAGCAGCCGTTCGACCACGTTGTGCAGCTCGCGGATGTTGCCCGTCCAGGGCATCTCCTGCAGCAGCTGCATCGCCTCGGGGGTGACCTCCTTGGGGACGGAGCCGTGCTCGGCGCAGATGGTCCGGATGAAGTGGTCGACCAGCGCCGGGATGTCGTCCGGATGCTCGCGCAGCGCCGGGACGCGGATGACGATGACCCCGATGCGGTGGTAGAGGTCCTCGCGGAAGTTCCCCTTGCGGATTTCCTCGCGCAGGTCCTTGTTCGTCGCCGCGATGACGCGCACGTCGACCTCCACGTCCTTGTCGCCGCCGATGCGGCAGATTTTGTTCTCCTGCAGCGCCCGCAGCACCTTGGCCTGTGCGGCAAGCGACATGTCGCCGATTTCGTCCATGAAGAGCGTGCCGCCGTTCGCAAGTTCGAACTTTCCCTTGCGCTGCTTGACGGCCGAGGTGAAGGCGCCCCGTTCGTGGCCGAACAGCTCGCTCTCAATCAGTTCCGACGGTATGGCTGCGCAGTTCACCTCGACGAAGGGGGCCGCCGCCCGGGGACTTTTGGCGTGGAGCCAGCGGGCGACGAGCTCCTTGCCCGTGCCGTTTTCGCCCGTGACCAGCACGCGCGCCTCGCAGGGGGCCACTTTTTCGATGAGTTCGCGCACCAGCCGGATTTGGGGCGACTGCCCGATGATTTCGGTCTGGGCCGCGTGCGAGCGCCGGGCCCGTGCGGCGGGGCGTGGCGCCGCTGCGCGCGCAGCGGGTGCATCGGCCGGCTCCTCGACCGTGCGGCGGATGGACTGCAGCAGCCGGTTCATGTCGATGGGTTTGGTCACGAAGTCGCGCGCGCCGCTGCGGACGGCCCGGACGGCCGAGTCGATGGAGGCCTCGCCCGAAAGGGCGATGAAGGGGATGCCCGCATCGGGGACCCGGCACTCCGTGTCCGAAAGGATGACGTCGAAGGGAATCCGTTCGCAGAGCCGCGATGCGGCGGCCTCGTCGTCGACCGCCTCGGCCGAGAAACCTTCGTATTCGAGCCGCTCGCGCAGGATGTTTCGCACGCTTTTTGAATGGTCCAAAATTAAAACCTTTACCATCTCTTGTTTTTAGTGTTTTTTTGTTATTTTTGTCCCAAAGTTATTGCTTTCCGCGGTGTAAAAACAATTTTGGGTACTCCGCCCGGTCAAATGCTCAAATGCGGGAAGTCATTCTGAATGGGACCATTGCGCGGGCCCTTCCGTGGCAGGAAGGGGACGAAACGGAACAGGACGCGGCTGCGCATGGACGACAATTACGGTATGGAAAAGAATTACAACTACATGCGGCGCAGACTCTTTTTGCCCGAGTACGGCCGCCACATCCACGAAATGATAGATTCGCTGCTGACCATCGAGGACCGGCGCGAACGCAACCGTCAGGCGCGGGCCGTCATCGCCGTGATGGGCAATCTGAATCCGCTGCTGCGCGATACGGCCGACTTTACGCACAAACTCTGGGACCATCTGTTCATCATGTCTGATTTTCAGCTCGATGTGGATTCGCCCTATCCGCGTCCTTCGCGCGAGGAGCTGACCGTCACGCCCCACCGGATGCCCTATACCCAGAGCCGCATCGCCTACAAGCACTACGGCAAATACGTCGAGCGGATGCTGCAGAGTCTGGGCGGCGTGCAGGACCGTCAGGCGGTGGCCCGCACGGTCGACAATCTGGCACGGTACATGCGTACGAAGAGCTTCGAATACAACCAGGAGCATCCCAACAACGAGGTGATTGTAAAGGACATCAAACGGATGTCCGGAGGGGATATCGAAATCGACGAAGTTGCACTGAACAATCTCCGAAGCGACTATAAACAGCACTTTACGGCACGTCCCCAGAAGGGCGGCCAGCAGCAGCGGCAGCAGAAGAACCGCAATCAGCAGCATGCGCGCAATTACTCGAAAAACAACGGGTCGCGGCACAATTTCCAGAAGTAATTCGTCGTTTTTTCCCGGAATTGAATATCTTTGTGCAAATATCCGGACGTTTTCGGGCGGCCGTGCCGTCCGTGCATCGGAATGTCCGGCGGAATTCGTTAATGACGCAAAACAATAAATGAACGGAAAGGTTATCTTAGCGGCGGTGGCCGCAGCGTCGGCGCTCTGCGCCTGCCAGTCGTCGAAGGTGCGCATCTCTGGCCGCATCGTGGGCAACGAAGCCCGCAGCATCTACCTCGAGCAGGTGACGCCGCTCTCCGAGCGCATCATCGACTCGGCGCAACTCGACAAGGAGGGCAATTATCGCTTCGAACTGCGCGAGGCGCCCGCCTCGCCGTCGCTCTACAACGTGGTCTACGACGGGGAGCGCATCCCGCTGCTGCTGGCCGCAGGCGACCGCCTGACGCTCAGCTCGGTGGGCAGCGTGGCACGCAACTATACGGTCGAGGGCTCGGCCGAATCGGAACTGTTGCGCCAGTTCTACCAGAACTACGTGGCCGGCGTGCAGCGGCTCGACGAAATCGCCCAGCAGGTCGCCCGGCAGGAGGCCGGCGAGCAGCACGACGAGCTGGTGAAGGCCTATACCGAGGAGTACTACCGCATCCGCCGCGAGCAGCTGCGCTTCATCATCGAGAACAAGTCGTCGCTGGCGGCCCTCTTCGCGCTCTACCAGCGTCTGCCGGGCGATGCCAACCTCTTCAACGGCGACAGCGACGTGGTCTATTACCGCACGGTGGCCGAGGCGCTCGAGAAGAGCTATCCCGATTCGCCCTATCTGCCGGTGCTGCTGGCCGAAATCGGCCGCATGGACGCCCGTCTGAATCTCGCCTCGCAGCTCACCGTCACGGGTTATCCCGACCTCGAGCTGAGCAACATTTACGGCAAGAAGGTGCGCCTCTCGTCGCTCGAGGGGAAGGTTATCCTCGTCGACTTCTGGTCGGCCGAGCTGGGCAACGGCAATGCGCGCAACGCCGAGCTGAAGGAGCTCTACCGGAAGTATGAGCGTGCCGGCGCGCCGTTCGAAATCTACCAGGTGGCCATCGATACCTCGAAGCCGCTCTGGATTACGGCCGTGCAGGAGCAGCAGCTGCCGTGGGTATCGGTCAGCGACCTGCAGGGCGGCGCCTCGCCGACGCTCAAGCTCTACAACGTGCAGCGTCTGCCGACGAGCTTCCTCATCAGCCGTGAAGGCGAAATCGTGGCCCGCGACCTCGATGGCGAGGAGCTGGCCCGGAAAATCGAGGAGCTTCTCCAATAAGGCCCTGCGCCCCGGTTCCGGCCGGGGCGTTGCCGCTTCGGCGGCCGGCCGCAACACCTACCGATTCGCATGGTCTACTTCACATCCGATGTCCATCTGGGCGGAGGCGGCCCCGAGGTCGCCCGTCGTGTCGAGCGGCAGTTCGTCGCCTGGCTCGATGCCGTCGCGGCCGATGCCGAGACGGTCGTTCTTCTGGGCGATATCTTCGACTTCTGGTTCGAATACCGCGAGGTGGTGCCCCGCGGCTTCGTCCGGACGCTCGGCCGGCTGGCTGCGATGACCGACCGCGGCATACGCGTCCTCTTTTTCACGGGCAACCACGACATGTGGATGCGCGATTACCTCACGCGCGAATGCGGCGTGGAGGTCTGCACGGCGCCCCGCGTCGAAACTTTCGGCGGGCAGCGCCTCTTCCTGGCCCACGGCGACAACATGAACATCGGCAGGCAGCCGGGCCTCCGGCTGCTCAACGCCATCTTCCGCTCGCGCTTCCTGCGATGGCTCTTCTCGTGGGGCGTGCATCCCGACTGGGCGCTGCGTTTCGGCCACTGGTGGAGCGGCTCCTCGCGGCGCAAGCACCTTCGCCAGGGGCCGCCTCCGGTCTCGCTGACCGAGCCGCTGGTGGACTATGCCCGCCATTACGCCGCGGAACACGAGGTCGACCACTTCGTCTTCGGCCACATGCACGTGGCGCGCGACTGCCGCGAGGGAAAGTTCCACTCGGTGCATCTGGGATGCTGGGAACGCGAACCCTCGTATGCCGTGCTCGACGGGCAGGGCAACCTCCGACTCGAAACCTTCACTCCCGACCTATGAAACAGTACCTTGACCTGCTGCGGCGCATCCGTACCGAGGGTGTCGTGCGCGGCGACCGCACGGGCACGGGCACGCAGAGCATCTTCGGACACCAGATGCGCTTCGACCTAGCGGAGGGCTTCCCGCTGCTGACCACCAAACGGGTCTTCCTCAAGGGGGTCATCCGCGAACTGCTGTGGTTCCTCTCGGGCGATACGAACATCGCCTATCTGGTCCGCAACGGGGTCCACATCTGGGACAACGACGCCTACCGCTACTACGGCGAGCTGTGCGCCCGGCAGGGTGCCGAGCAGCTCGGCCGCGAGGAGTTCCTTGCGGCGGCCGGCGAGCCGTCGCCCCTCGAGGGGTACCGCTACGGCGACCTGAACCATGTCTACGGCTATCAGTGGCGCAGCTGGCCCCGTCCCGACGGCGGGGTCATCGACCAGCTTGCCGGTGCCGTGGAGCTCATCCGCCGCAATCCCGAATCGCGGCGCATCGTGGTCTCGGCGTGGAACGTGGCCGAGGTCGAGCAGATGGCGCTGCCGCCCTGTCATGTCCTCTTCCAGTTCTACGTGGCCGATGGACGCCTTTCGTGCCAGCTCTACCAGCGCAGCGCCGACACGTTCCTCGGCGTGCCGTTCAACATCGCCTCCTATGCCCTGCTGACGATGATGACGGCGCAGGTCTGCGGCCTCCGTCCCGGCGAATTCATCCATACGCTGGGCGATACGCACCTCTACCTGAACCACATGGAGCAGGTCGAGGAGCAGCTCTCGCGCACGCCGCGGCAACTTCCGACCATGCGGCTCAATCCCGACGTGAAGTCGCTCTTCGACTTCCGCTACGAGGATTTCACGCTCGAGGGCTACGACCCCTGGCCCGCCATCAAGGCCCCGATGTCGTTCTGAGGGGGCGCGCGGGAGCCGGACGCTCTTTCGGTGACCGGCGCCGTCGGACGCTCCTCGCGCTGTCGGACAGCTCCGGGCCGGCGACAGGCAGCGATACCAAGCGGCCGCAGATTCCGCCCTGCGGCCCGCCGGAAGGCTCCGGCAACAACGGACGGAACCATACCGAATATAGAAAAACATGATATCCATCATCGTAGCCGTGGCCGAAAACGGCACCATCGGCGACCGCAATACCCTGCTGTGGCACATCTCCGAGGACCTGAAACACTTCAAGGCCCTCACCTCGGGACACCCCGTCATCATGGGGCGCAAGACCTACGAGTCGCTCGGCCGTCCGCTGCCCAACCGCACCAACGTGGTGCTCACGCGCGGCGACGGGGAGTTCCCCGGATGCCGTGTCGTACACGCGCTCGACGAGGCGCTGGCCCTCTTTCCCGCAGGTGAGGAGCTCTTCGTCATCGGCGGGGCGCAGATTTACGCCCAGGCGCTGCCGCTGGCCGACCGCCTCTACCTGACGCGGGTCTGCCACCCCTACGAGGGCGACACCTCGTTCCCGGACTGGGACGAGTCGGAGTGGCGGCTCATATCGTCGGAGGCGCACCCCTGCGGGCGGGAGTATCCCCACCCCTTCGTCTTCGAGTGCTGGGAGCGCCGCCGTCCCGGGCGGTAGCACTGCGGGGGGGGCACGGCGCCGGTTCCGCTTCCTGCCGCTTCCTGCCGCTGCATCGGCAGCTCACCCGGCCGCCTCGTTTTGCATGACATCCTGCATCGGCAGCCTGCCCGGCCGCCTTGCTCCGCATGGCATTATCCCGTGTCAGCCCCGTATCCGCCCGACGACGGATGCGGGGCTGTTTCTTTTGCGGGCTGTCCCCTTTTTGCAGGGCCGACCCTTTATGCGGGCCGGCCCCTGTTGCGGGCCGGTGGCCCGGCTTTCGCGGGCTTGTTCCCGCTTTTTGCACGGCCGGCTTTCGGCGGCCGGCGTCCCGAAATTTAGGTATTTATACTACCGCGCGTCCCGAGCCGAATCCCTACCTTTGCATGCGGAACAATAGTCCTGTCCGCGACGCCTCGGCGACGGCTTTCGGGCCGTTCGCCCGTGTATATTGCCCGAAGGCGTCCCGGGCGGGTGAATGACAACGGTTATGGGAAAATATTTCGATATGCTGTCGGAGGACGTGCGGTTCCGCGAGGGACTCAACGCCTGCATGAACTGCGGCGTCTGCACGGGCGTCTGTCCGGCGGCCGAGTTCTACAACTACGACCCGCGGCAGATTGTCAGCATCGTGCAGTCGCGCGACGACAATGCCATCGAGGAGCTGCTCAAGAGCGACACCATCTGGTATTGCGGCGAGTGCATGTCGTGCCGCCCGCGCTGCCCGCGCGGCAATACGCCGGGCTATGTCATCCAGGCGCTGCGGACCCTTTCGCAGAAACTGGGCTTCTTCGTCGAGAGCGAGAAGGGCCGTCAGCAGTTGGCCCTCAAGCGCATCATCGGCGACAACATCCTCCGCACGGGCTACTGCATCGTCCCGCGGCTGGTCAAGCCCGACCTCCATCCCGAGCAGGGCACCGTCTGGAAGTGGGTCTTCGACAACGACAAGGAGGTCTTCGGCCGCTTCACGCCCGTCTACATGCGTCACGGCGCCGGTGCGCTGCGCCGTCTCGACGCGGAGTCGCTCGACGAGCTGCACCGCATTTTCGAGGTGAGCGGCGGCAGCGACCTCTTCGAGCGCATCGAGCACTTCTCGGACCGCAAGGCCCGCGAGATGGGCTACGAGGAGGGGGCCGACCAGCAGTACATGATGGATGTTTTCCGTTACAACAGCAACGAACACGAGTGACCATGGCGACGATACGACGAAAAAGCTGGAACGAGTACCAGAAGGAGATTGCGGACGACCGCTACTACTATGCCCGCAGCTGCATCCGGCAGAACTTTTTCCCGGGAAGCGAAAAGGCCTTCCTCGACATCCTGCACAACGACCTGGGGCGCGACGTGCTCGACGACCCGCTGCACTCCTCGTGCACGGGCATCGGCTACCATTCGGACATCGTGCCGCTGGAGACCATCATGACGGTGGTGGCGCGGCAGTTCGCCCTGATGACCGAGGCGGGCTACGAGAACTTCATCTCGTCGTGCATCACCTCCTTCGGCGTCTATACCGAGGTGCTCGCCACCTGGCACGAGTTCCCCGAAACCGAGGAGCGTACGCGCGAATACCTCTACAAGGCGACCGGCCGCGAATTCCGCAAGCCGAAGAGCCTGGCCCACACCTCGGACATCGTCTTCCACTTCCGCAACGAGATTGCCGCCCGCGCCAACCGCCGTCTGGTCAATGCCGTGACGGGCGAACCGCTGCGCGTGGTCGAGCACATCGGCTGCCACTATGCCAAGATTTTCCCCAAGTCGGGCATCGGCGGCTCGGAGTTCCCCTACGTGCTGGCCGGCATGGTCGAGTCGTGGGGCGGCCAGTGCGTCGACTATCCCGAGCGGCGCCACTGCTGCGGCTTCGGCTTCCGCAACTATCTGGTGCAGGCCAACCGCGGCTACTCGATTGCCAATTCGCACAAGAAGCTCGAAAGCATGGCCCCCTACAAGCCCGATTTCATCGTGGCCAACTGCCCGGGCTGCGCGATGTTCCTCGACAAGTGGCAGTATGCCATCGCCGAGATGGAGGGTACGACCTACGGCGAGAACGGCCACGGCATACCCGTGCTGACCTACGAGGAGATGGCCGGTCTGGTGCTGGGTTACGACCCCTGGGAGCTGGGCATGCAGATGCACCAGGTTGACGTCGAGCCGCTGCTCGACAAGATGGGCGTCGAGTACGACCCGGCGGCGAAGTATCTGGGCCGCAACGGCAAGTTCATCGGCAAGCCTGAATCGGCGGTGGTCAACTGCTGCCCGAGCGACACGGTCTACGACATCAGGGAGTAATCCTCCCTGCGCTGCGTCTCGTTGCGGCGGGTGCGGCACGAACGGATTGAGAACGACACGACAACGCAATACATGAACAAAAGAGTAATCGTCATAGGTGGAGGCGCGGCAGGCATGCAGGCGGCGCTCCGTCTTTCGGAACAGGGCGCCGAGCCCCTCATCATCGAGAAGGAGGCCGAACTGGGCGGCAAGCTGCGCGGCTGGTATGTGCTTTTCCCCAGTTTCACCCCCGCATCGGAGGTGTTGTCCGAGCTGCGCCGCCGCGTTCAGGAGCGCGGCATCGAGGTGATGACCTCGACCGAGGTGCGCGGGTTCACCCGGCAGAGCGTCACGCTGGCCGACGGCCGTACGCTGCCGTGCGACTCGGTAGTGGTCGCCTCGGGCTTCACGCTGTTCGACGCCACGGTCAAGGAGGAGTACGGCTACGGCATCTACGACAACGTCATCACCTCGGCCGACCTCGAGCGGATGTTCGCCGAGGGGCGCGTGGGGCGGAGCGACGGCGTGCGTCCCAAGCGTATTGCCTTCCTGCACTGCGTCGGTTCGCGCGACGAGAAGGTGTGCCAGCAGCACTGCTCGCGCGTCTGCTGCATTACGGGCGTGAAGCAGGCCATCGAGATGAAGCGCCTTTTCCCCGAGGCCGACGTCTTCAACTTCTACATGGATATCCGCATGTTCGGTCCCGGCTACGAGGAGATGTACCGCGAGGCGCAGCAGCGCTACAACATCCACTTCGTGCGCGGCCGCATCTCGGAGGCGAGCCCGACCATCGACAACCGCATCCAAATCAAGGCCGAGGATACGCTCACGGGGCGCCCGCTGCGCATGAGCGTCGACATGCTGGTGCTGCTCATCGGCATGCGGGCCAACGACTCGAACCTCCCCTTTGCCGAGGGGGCCGGGCTGAAGCGTGCCGCAAGCGGCTTCATGTCGCCGCGCGACATGTTCCTCGGCAACGTCCGCAGCAACGTCGAGGGCATCTTCTATGCAGGTTGCGTCACGGCGCCCAAGAATATCGGCGAGACGCTCAACGAAGGCACGGCCGCGGCCGATGCCGCAATGGAATACCTCAGAGCCTGACGTATTATGGCGGCAATCAATTTCGGATACAGCATTTCGAAGCCCCGGGCCATCGACATGGACCGCAACAATCTGCGCAAGAGCGACGAGATTCTGCGCGAGATGCCCGAGCTGCAGACCTGCATCGGCTGCGGGGCCTGCACGGCCATCTGTACGGCCGGCAACCTGACGGAGTTCAACTTCCGCAAGGTCCACACGCTCGTGCGGCGCGGCGAATACCAGGGCGCCTACGAGGAGATGAACAAGTGCATGCTCTGCGGCAAATGCCGGCTGGTCTGTCCGCGCGGCATCAATACGCGGGGTGTGGTACTGTTGATTAAACGCAAACTGGGCGACTTCTGACGGGCCGTCCGACTGAGCCGCGTCCCTGCATCCGGGTCGGCGCGGCACCGAGAGTTTTTTGGTTATGACTTTTTACGCACCATTCTGCATCCCCTTCATCGCGGGCGCGGCGCTGATGTTTGCCGTGCTGCTCTGGAAGTGGGGTACGTGGCTCTGGAAACTGCCTCGTGCCGACAAGATGCTCATTCTGAAGGGAATCCCCACCCGCCGGACGCTGGACGCCCTGTGCGAGGTGGTGAGCGAATCGCTGCTCCACCGGCGCATCTTCCGGGTCAACCCGCTGCTGGGCTACATGCACATGTCGCTGGCCTTCGGGTGGTTCCTGCTCATTGCGTTCGGATGGGTAGAGACGCTTTCGTACCTCGGTCTGCGCTGGGTGCCGCTGCAGGGGCATGTCTTCTTCAAGTACTTCGCCACGGGGCTCGAACACAAGCCCTTCTTCGATTTCGTGATGGACCTGCTGCTGCTCTTCGTCCTCTCGGGCGTGGCGCTGGCGTGGGGCAAGCGTTTCTACTCGAAGGCGATGGGCCTGCGCCGTACGACGCGTCACGTCGTGGGCGACCGCGTGGCCCTTTCGGCGCTGTGGTTCATCTTCCCGGCCCGCCTTGTGGCCGAAAGCGTCACCTGCGCCATCTATGGCGGCGGAGGGTTCTTCACGGGCGGCTTCGGCCACTGGCTGGCCGGCCACGTCGACATGCTCACGCTCATGACGCTCGAGTCGGTCGCCTGGTGGTTCTACTCCTCGTGTCTCGGACTCTTCTTCGTAGCGCTGCCCTTCTCGCGCTACATGCACATCTTTACCGAAATTCCGCTCATCTTCCTGCGCCGCTACCGGCTGCGCTCGACCGAAAAGGAGTCTTCGTACGACCATTTCCAGGTTGAGGCCTGCTCGCGCTGCGGCATCTGCATCGACCCGTGCCAGCTGCAGAGCGTGCTGGGTATCAACGACGTGCAGTCGGTCTACTTCCTGCGCGACCGCCGCTACCGGATGCTGCGCCTGGCTACGGCCGACAACTGCCTCATGTGCGGCCGCTGTGTCGAGAAGTGCCCCGTCGATATCGACCTCAATACGCTGCGGCTCAATTCGCGCGACAAGATGCGCAATACGCCCGACGAGCGGCGCTACGGCTACTTCAAGGGGCTCGACCGCTCGCGCGGCGAGGGCAAGGTGGGCTACTTCGCCGGTTGCATGACGCTGCTCACGCCGCGTACGCTTACGGCCATGGAGCAGCTCTTCCGCGCTGCCGGCGAGGAGGTGTGGTGGGCCGACCGCGAGGGAGGCGTCTGCTGCGGCCGGCCGCTCAAGCTGGCGGGCGAGACCGATTCGGCCCGCAAGATGATGCAGTACAACACGGACCTCTTCCGCAAACACGGCATCACGACGCTGGTCACCTCGTGCCCGATTTGTCTGAAGGTCTTCCGCGAGGATTACGCCCTCGACGGCATCGAGGTGCTGCACCATTCGGAGTATATCCTCCGGCTGATTCGCTCGGGCCGTCTGCAGCTCAAGCACGGGACGACGCGCTATACCTACCACGACCCGTGCGAACTGGGGCGCGGCAGCGGCATCTACGACGAGCCGCGAGCCGTCATCGAGGCTGTCGGCGAGCTGCTCGAACCGGCCGAGACGCGCGAGAATGCCCTCTGCTGCGGTTCGTCGGTGGCCAATCTGGCCATCTCGGACAGCCAGCAGGTACAGATAGCCCGGTCGGTTACGGGCGAGCTGGAGGCGACGGGCGCCGAGGTGATTGTCACCGCCTGCCCGCTCTGCAAGAAGGCGCTGGCGCGCGGTGCGCAGCGCGAGGTGAAGGACCTGGCCGAGATTGTTGCGGCCAGCATGGGGTAGCAGCCCGGGGCCCGCTGTGCCGTTGCACGGGCGGGAGCCTTATCGCGCGGTGCCCGGCCGTTTGTCGGGGGCGGGATTGAATGTTCCGTTTCCGCTCGTGGGGCAGTCTGGAGCCGTTTGCCGGGGAATGCAGTCCCGGCCCGTTTGCCGGGTCAGTCCGGAGACCGTTCGCCGGGGCGGGTCGGCGCAGTTGGCCCGTGAGGGCTGTCCGGAGGCTCTCCGCCGGGGTGGGATGTGTGATGCGCAACGGGTTGATTGATAGCGGGTAATGAGTTGCTTTTGAAAAAACTTTAAAAAATATTTTGCAAAGCCGGATTTTTGCCTTATCTTTGCACTCGCAAAGGCGATAGTTCTACACTTAAAGACATATCGCGGGATGGAGCAGTTGGCAGCTCGTTGGGCTCATAACCCAAAGGTCGGAGGTTCGAGTCCTCCTCCCGCTACCAAGACGGACAATCCAATCGGGTTGTCCGCCTTTTTTTATGCTTCTGGCCCGGCAAGGTTGCTTCCGGCGCAGAAATTGCACGGTCGGATGGTGTTGATTCACATAAAACACCGGAACCATGAACGAGAACGAAAAAGAGCACAAGGGGCAGCAGCCCTGCGACCCCTGTGAGCGCAACTTCGAGCGCAACATCCATCAGATTGTCCGTGAGGGCGAGGCGCCGACGGAGCGTGAACGCGAGCGCAAGGAGCAGGAGCTCCGCGAGGCCTTCGGCGAGAAGCATCCCGAGGCGGTCAAGTGACCCTTCCCGGTCTCCTTTCGGGACGTAGACGGGCGGCCCTCCATGCATGAAGAGCCGCCCGCTTGCGTCTTGCCGTTTTCCGACCGGTCGAGGTCACGACCGACGGCCGCCGTGCGGCGTTACTGCTGCGGCGTGGTGAATGCCGCGGTGGCCAGTTTGCCGGCGCCCTGTTCGAAGCCGTTCACGTTGAAGGGTGCGCCGACGGCCATGTACTCCGTGCCGGGTGTAAATCCCTCCCAGACATTCTCCTCGCGCTCGAACCAGCGCCATCCCTCCCAGCGCAGGAAGTAGACGACGTAGTCCTCCGGATTGGGGTAGATTTCCGAGATGGAGGGGTCGGTGCGGGCCGTGTTGAGCATCTCCTCGTAGCGCTCCCGGGTGTAGATGAGCGTGTAGTATCCGACCGTATTGGCGTCGGGCGTATGGACCAGCAGGGCGGTGGTTGGCGTGAGCTCCTTCACCTCGATGGTCATCGTCGCTTCGGGGGCATTCTCCGTATAGGAGGGCGAGCGCACCGGCAGCTTTTCGACCGAATAGAGCGCTCCGGTCTCGTCCATCACGGCGCAGACGAGCCAGTAGTCGAAGTCGAGCGAACCGTTGAGCGGGATGAGCAGCCGTTCGACTGCCTCGGTGTGGATGCACTCCGGGTCGTTTTCCATGAGGTATTCGACCGTCTTGGCTTCGGTGCCATGGGTCGCGAGCTGCATCTCCCAGACATTCTGGGCGGCGAGAATCAGTGCATAGCGCGACACCTTGGCATTGGGCTCGGCCGTTGTGCGCAGGTAGCCTACCGTCACGTCGGTGATGTCGACCTTCACTTCGGGGAATTTGGGCTGCGGGGGAGGAGCATCCTCCTCGGACGAACAGCCGGGCGACAGGGCCAGAAGGGCCGCTGCCGCGAGCACTCGGAAACAGAAACGTTTCATGGGTGGGGTGGTTTTAAGGGTGATTGGTTGATGGGTGGAAGGGTTGGGTTATGAGGCCGTCGGCCGGGTTGTTATTGTTCGTTAACGGACCTCTTTTCACAAATATAGGAATTGTTTTTTGAATAACAATAGGCAAGACCCCGAAAAAAGTCCGGCCGGAACATTTTGAGGGGGCGCGTTCCGGGGCGGAGCGCCGCCCGACGGGGTGCCGGCGGCCGGGCTGCACCCCGCGTGAAAACCGAAAACGGGACTCCGTCATTGTCGGAGTCCCGTTCTGTCGGTGCGGGGTGTAGTGTCAGCCGAAGGCTACCGGCTTTCGGCGTTTTCAGCCCCGTAGGCTTCGATGCCGCTGCGGAGGAAGTCGACGAAGGCCTCGACATCGAGGTCATAACCGCGGGGTTCGACCAGCATGCGGCCGTCGCGGCCCTGCAACACGTAGTAGGGCTGTGCATTGACGCCGAAGGTCTTCAGCGCATAGTGTGCATTGATTTTGCCGAGGCTGCGCAGCACCTTGCCCGATTCGGTGGTGACCCATTCGCTTTCTGGCAGCACCATCTTGTCGTCGGAGTAGAGGGCGCAGATGACATAGTCGTTGCGCAGCAGTTCCAGCACGCGGGGGTCGGACCAGACGCGGGCCTCCATCTCGCGGCAGTTGACGCAACCGTGGCCCGTGAAGTCGATGAAGAGCGGCTTGCCGACGCGGGCGGCATAGGCCTCGGCCTCCTCCAGGTCGAAGAATCCCTCGAGCCCGTGGGGCAGATGGAGCACGTCGCTGTACTTGGGGGCCTTCCCGTCGACGGTCCTGAGGGCCGTCGTTGCCGAGGCCGCCTCTCCCGACACGGTCGTTTGGCCGAGGACGAAGTCCTGGGTCGTCAGCGGCGGCAGGTAGCCCGAAAGCGCCTTGAGCGGGGCGCCCCACATGCCCGGGATGAGGTAGACGACGAACGAGAAGACGGCGATGGCCAGAGCCAGCCGTCCCACGCCGACGTGCTGCACCTCGTCGTCGTGGGCGAAGCGCAGTTTGCCCAGCAGGTAGAAGCCCAGCATGGCGAAGACCACAATCCAGATGGCGAGGTATACCTCACGGTCGAGCAGCCCCCAGTGGTAGGTCTGGTCGGCCACCGAGAGGAACTTGAATCCGAGCGCCACCTCGATGAATCCCAGCACGACCTTCACCGAGTTGAGCCAGCCGCCGCTCTTGGGCAGCTTCTTGAGCATCGAGGGGAAGAAGGCGAAGAGGGTGAAGGGCAGCGCAAAGGCGAGCGAGAAGGCCAGCATGGTGACAATCGGGCTCCAGAATTCGCCGGCCGTCGACTTGATAAGCACCGAGCCGACGATGGGGCCGGTGCACGAGAAGGAGACCAGCACGAGCGTCAACGCCATGAAGAAGATGCCGGCCAGCCCCTTCGAGTCGGCCTTGGCGTCGGTCTTGTTGACCATCCACGAAGGCATCGTGATTTCGAAGGCTCCGAAGAACGAGGCCGCGAAGAGCATGAAGACGGCAAAGAAGATGAGGTTGGGCAGCCAGTGCGTCGCCAGCCAGTTGAAGATGTCGGCCGTGACGGTGTCGCCGCCCACCAGGCGCGTGATGAGGATGATGGCGGCGATGGGCAGCGTGTAGAGTGCCACGATGAAGAAGCCGTACATGCCTGCGCGGAAGCGCCCCAGTGCGGGTTTGCCGGCGCTCTTCATGAAGAAGGAGACGGTCATCGGCACCATGGGGAAGACGCAGGGGGTGAGCAGTGCGGCAAAGCCCCAGAGAATCGCCTCGATGATGAGCGACCAGAGCGAACCGCTGCCGGCGGCATCCTTGGCCTGGGCGACCGGTGCGCTCCCAATGGCCGCATCGGCCGCATCGGCCACATCGGCCGTCTTGCCGGCTGTGGCGCTTTCGGCCTGTGCGGCCGGGGTGTCGGTGCCGGCGGAGGGCGTTACAGCCTGTGCGGCAGCCGCTTCGACAACGAGGGTCAGTTCCGTATCCGAGGGGGGCATGCAGCTCTTGTCGTCGCATATCATCCATTCGATGGCGGCCCGTACCTCGGCCCGGTCGGCCGTGAGGCGCACGCGCTGCGTGAAGAGGGCCTTGCCCGAGAAGGTGCCGATTTCCATGCCGAACATCGGGTCGTGGTAGCGGTGGGGTTCGGAACGCTGTTCGACGCCGCCGAGCAGTTCGGCGCCTGCGCCGGGCGTCAGGCTGAAGGTCGTCGCGTTGGGCCCGCCCAGTTCGTAGGGACCCATGTCGTACATGTGGAAGCCCGAGGGAATCGCGGCTTCGAAGCGGAGTTCGTACTCCGTTCCGTCGAGGTGCTCCACGCTGCCCGTCCAGCTTACCTCCTGGGCTCGGAGCGACGTGGCGCAGAGCGTCAGGGCGAGGAGCGGCAGCAGGGCACGAAAGATGTGTTTCAGCATAGGGTTTTCGATATTTTTGCAAATATAGCTCATTTTGCCGGAATTTGCGTACATTTACACGATGATTCGACTTTCGCTCATAATAGCCACCTACAACCGCGCGGGACAGATGCTCCGCGCACTCGAATCGGTCGTTGCGCAGGATGCGCCGGCCTCGGAGTGGGAGTGTGTGGTGGTGAACAACAATTCGCAGGACGACACCCGGGAGCGTTTCGCCGCCTTTGCGGCGCAGCATCCGGACATTAATCTGCGCATGGTGACCGAGACCCGCCAAGGGCTTTCCCATGCGCGCAACCGCGGCATCGCCGAGACGACGGGCGACCTCATCGCCATCATCGACGACGACGAGCACATCAATCCGGGCTTCGTGAGGGCCTATATCGCCTTTTTCGACGCATGGCCCGGGGCCGATGCCGCCGGCGGGAAAATCATCCCGGAATATCCGGCGGGCCGTCCCGACTGGTTGTCGCCCCTGACCGAGCGGCCCATCGCCAATCCGCTCGACCTGGGCGAAGGGGTGTGCGAGTTCCCCTCCGGCCGCATTCCCGGCGGCGGCAACATGGCCATCCGGCGGCGGGTCGTGGAGCGCTTCGGTGCCTTCGACGTCACGCTGGGCCGCGTGGGCGGCAAGCTGGTGGGCGGCGAGGAGAGTGACTTCTTCGAGCGGCTGCGGGCGGGCGGTGTCCGGTTGTGGTATGTCCCCGGAGCGGTGATGTGGCACATCATTCCGTCGTCGAAGCTCACGGCCGACTACTTCCGGCGTTTGAGCTACCATGTGGGCGAGAGCCAGCGCCTGCGGGCCCGGATGCGTCACCGTTACGGCCGCGCACTTCTCGCCGAGGCGGGCAAATGGTGCGCTTCGCTGCTCATGGCCTGCTGGCTCGGACCGCGCCGGGGACGGTGGCTCCTCCGCATGCGGTGGGGCATCACGCGGGGACTGCTTGCCCGCGGATAGACGGCGTCTCGGGTCGGAGCGAACGCCATGAATAAACGACAAGGCGGGTCGGTGCACTGGCACCGACCCGCTCTTTTCGTATCCGCTCGTGCGCTGCGGTTCCCCGTGTGCGCCGCGCGGCGGAATCAGAAGAGGTATTTTTCGTTCTTGACCTTGCGCACCAGGCGGAAAATCTCCTCCCAGGCCTCCTCGCCGAAGGTCGTACCCACCACCTCGATGACCTTGCCGGCCGTGATGGCGCCGATGGTGCCGCACTGGCGGAGCGAGAGCCCGTCGCAGAGTCCCGCGAGGAATCCGGCTGCGTAGAAGTCGCCGGCGCCGGTCGTGTCGACCCGCTTGGCAGCCGCCATGATGCCGACGTGTACCACCTCGTCGCCCTGCTTGATGAGCGCCCCCTTGGTGCCGATTTTCACGACGGCCAGCGAGCACATCTGCGAGATGGCCTGCAGCGCGTTGAGCGGTTCGGTCTCCTCGGTGAAGACCCGCGCCTCGTCCTCGTTGGCGAAGACGATGTCGACCTGCTCGGAAACAAGCCGGCGCAGGAATTCGCGGTTCTCCTGCACGATGTTGAAGCTCGCAAGGTCGATGGCCACCTTCAGCCCGCACTGCTTGGCCGTGCGGATGGCCCCCTCGATGAGCTTGTGGTCCTGGACCAGATAGCCCTCGACATAGAGGCAGTCGTAGCCGTCGAAGATGGTCGGAACAATCTCCTCGGCCGTCAGTTCGAGGGCCGCGCCCAGATGGGTGACCATCGTCCGCTCGCCGTCGGCCGAGATGAGCGAGACGCACTTGCCCGAACGTTCGAGTCCGCGGAAGACGATGGGCTCGACGCCCAGGTTCTCGAGCGCCTGCTCGAAGAAGTCGCCCGTGGTGTCCTGACCTACCTTGCCGATGAAGCCCACCTTGCAGCCCAGACGGGCCATGGCGCGGATGGTGTTGCCGGCCGAGCCGCCGAGCGAGAGCGAGTAGGGGAGTCCGGCGACCGATTTCGAGATTTCGGTCTGCAGGTAGGTGTCCACCAGGCTCATCGAGCCTTTGGGAAGTTTGAAACGCCCGAGGACCGAGTCGGTCTTCAGGTTGACGAGCATGTCCGTCAGGGCGTTGCCGATGCCGATTACGCGTTTGATAGTCATTGGGTCGTAAGGGAGGTTTCGGTGTGTTGTCAGATGGAGAGAATCTTGACCAGCTCGATGTCGCCGCGGTTGATTCCCTTGTTGTGCTGGACGGCCTTCGAGAAAGGTACGTAGACGATTTCGCCGTTGCGGATACCAATCATCACGTTGCGCTGCCCCTCGATGAGCGCCTCGATGGCCGCTTCACCCATGCGCGAGGCGAGGATGCGGTCGATGGCCGTCGGTGAGCCGCCGCGCTGGATGTGGCCCAGGATGGTGACGCGGGCGTCGTACTGCGGGAACTCCTGCTTGACGCGCTCGGCCAGTGCCGTGGCGCCGCCCGTCTTGGGGTTTTCAGCCACGATGACGATGGCCGAGTTCTTGCTCTTGCGGAAGCCGTGGTTGATGAGCTCGCCCAACTGGTCCACCTCGGTCTCCATCTCCGGGATGATGGCCGCCTCCGAACCGCTGGCGATGGCGCTGTTGAGTGCCAGGTAGCCGGCCGTGTTGCCCATCACCTCGACGAAGAAGAGCCGCTCGTGGCTCGAAGCTGTGTCGCGCAGCTTGTCGACCGCCTCCATGATGGTGTTCAGCGCCGTGTCGTAGCCGATGGTCGAGTCGGTGCCGCCCAGGTCGTTGTCGATGGTGCCCGGCAGACCCACGATGGGGACGTTGTACTCCTGGGCGAAGATGTTGGCGCCGGTCAGCGAGCCGTCGCCGCCGATGACCACCAGCGCGTCGATGCCTGCGGCCACCATGTTCTCATAGGCGGCCTTGCGCCCCTCGGCGGTCTGGAACTCCTTGCAGCGGGCTGTCTTGAGGATGGTGCCTCCCTGCTGGATGATATTGCTGACGCTGCGCGACTTGAATTCGACGATTTCGTTGAAGACGAGGCCTTTGTAGCCGCGCATGATTCCTTTTACGGAAAAGCCCTTGAAGATGGCCGTGCGGGTGACCGCGCGGATTGCTGCATTCATGCCGGGGGCGTCGCCTCCCGAGGTCAGAATGCCGATACAATTGATGCCAGCCATAATTGTCATTGTTGAATGTAAAATCGCTCAAAGATACGAAATGACCCGTGCCGCGGCAAATGAAAACGGGGTTTTCATCGTCCGGCCATTCCGGGCCAGCTCCTATCCCGGACAAAGGTACGGATATTTTTTCAATATTCTCAAAAACCGTCCCGCCGAGCCGACCTTTGCGGCATAAAAAAAGCCTTCCCGATACTCGGAAAGGCTTTTTCGGAGAGCGCTCCTGCGGATGTGTTCACCTCGGGGCGGGAGCTCCGGCCTGCGATGGCCGGCCGTGCTCCGCCGTGCACCGGTTGCCGGCGTTACTCCATGTCGAGCGAGTCGGTCTGCGTCTCGTCGGCGTCGTTCACCTTGAGCGATGCCGTATTGGCGTCGACGGTGATTTCGATGTTCTTGTCGCCGTCCTTCACTTTGAAGCGCAGCGTGCGGTTGTCCGATTCGATGACGCTCTCGACATCGTCGGCCTCGTGGAGCAGCCGTCCCACGGTGGTCGAGTCGCCGTCGATGACGATGTCGGTCTTCATCAACTGCTCCTTCGGGTTGTGATTCATGAAGAATCCGTCGTTGTGACCCTCGTAGAGAGCCGTCCCGATGCAGGCGGCGATGCTGGCCAGCCATATGAGGAAGAAGACCAGTACGGGCTTCCCGCCGGGTTTGCGCGAGGCGATGAGGCACATCAGCACATAGATGAGCAGGATGACGGGAATCAATACCGAGGTGATGCCGAAGATGCTTACCCAGGTGTCGTCGTTGAACTGGCTCGGGAAGATGCTGCCCGGGCCGCTGATGATGACCGCCAGAAGTCCGATTACCAGCGCGATGGCCAGCAGGATGAGCGAGAAGACAATCACCCCGGCGATGAGCTTGAGCAGGATGAGCACCACCTTGCCGAATACCGAGACCGTCTCGGCGACGATGGGCTTGGCCTTGTGGTCGGGGTCGTTCGCAGCCGCCTCGGTCGTCTCGCGGATGGACTGGGCGGTGATGCGCTCGCCGTTCATCTCCAGCTTCTGGCGTGCCGTGCGTGCCGCCGGAACGACGAACCACATGATGAGGTAGCAGATGATGAAGATGCCGAAGAGGTTGCCGAAAATCTGCGACATCCAGACGAGGAAGGAGATACCGCCCATGCAGGTGAAAATCAGCGGCAGGAACATGCCGAGCCGTACCCATACGGGGTCGATGTCGAAGTATTTGCCGATGCCGGCGCATACGCCGCCCAGCTTGGCGTTGGCCGTGTCGCGGTAGAGGCGGCGCGGGATGCGGGGCTCCTTGCCGGAGGCCGCCCCTGCGACACCCTCCTCGGAGCTCTCCTCCGAGATGTCGCGGGCCGAGCCCATTTGGGCGATGATGTTGTCGATGAGCGGCTTCTGGACCACGCGGTCGCCCTCCTGCGTCGAGAGAATCAGTTCGGCGATGCGGGCCTCGATGTCGGCGACAATCTCGCGGCCGTCGGCCGTCTCTCCGTAGGATTCGCGGAGCGATTCGAGGTAGGCTTCCAGAGTCTTGTAGGCCTCTTCATCGAGCGAGAAGGCGACGCCCGAGATGCTGCATTTCTTTATGTTGTTCATGGTATTGTCGGTTTCGGGGGTTATTTGATGCGGGTGGCGGAAGCGGTTATCTGCGTTTTACGGTCGAGGCTCCCGAGCTTTCGATGGTATTGTTCGAGCAGTTGCCCGTGTAGACGATTTTCGAGGCGCCCGAGGCGTCGGCCGTCAGCTGCTCCGAGCAGTTGACGCGGGCGTTCGAGGCACCCGAGGCCTTGACGGTGCAGGCCGAGACGACGAAGTCGCTGGCGTTGATTCCCGAGGCCCCGGTGCTTGCTATCTGGGCGCTCCGCGCCGAGCCCGAGGCGTTGATTTCCGAGGCGCCCGACGCCGCGAGCGTGCAGCGGTCGACCTTGGCTACCAGGTTGAAGTTCGAGGCGCCCGTAGCCTTCACCTCGCAGGAGCCCATGTCGCCGCCCAGTTCGGCCTTCGAGGCGCCCTTGATGTCGATTTCACACGCGTTGCACTTCACTACGGCGACCAGGTTCGAGGCACCCGAGACGTAGACCTTCATCTCGTCGCTCTTCAGTACGGGCTCGGCCACAATCTTCGAGGCGCCCGTGGCCTGGAGCTGTTTCAGTTTGCCGTCGGTCGGGACGGTGACGCGCAGCGTGTAGTTCGAATAGCCCGAGCAGTCGTCGTTGAAGCCGACGGTGAGCGTGCCGTTCTTTACCTTGACCTCGACATACTCCATCAGGTTGTCGTCGACCTCGATGACGGCCGGTCCCGAACCCGTGACGAGGGTCACGGTCGAGCCGTTGCCGGCCGAAACGGCCGTGAAGGGGGCGACGGTCATCTCGCGGGTGGCGGTTTTGCCGCTTCCCTTGCGGACGTTGGGCCATGCGGCGTTGGCGGTGAACGACGACCCGAAGAGGGCGGCGGCAATGAGGAAAGTGATTATCAGTGACTTGTTCATGGCGTTTGAGTTTTTTTGATGGTTATTGCTGTTGTTTCCCGTGGCGGATGGTCTGAATCTGGTTGACGAGTTCGTCCCACGCCTCGTCGAGCTGGGCGAGGCATTCGCGGCCCTTGTCGGTGAGTGAGTAGTACTTGCGGGGAGGGCCCTGCGGGGACTCCTCCCAGCGGTAGGTGAGCAGTCCGGCGTTTTTCTGCCGGGTGAGAATCGGGTAGAGCGTACCCTCGACCACAATCATCTCGGCGGCCTTGAGCTCGGCGATGATTTTCGGTGCGTAGGAATCCTCCCGCGAAAGGATGGCGAGGATGCAGTACTCGAGGATGCCTTTGCGCATCTGTACCTTTACATTGTCTTCAGCCATGGCGTTATCGGTTTAATTGGTGACGGTCGGGAGCCTGGGGAATGATAATCCAAAGCAGGATGTAGACCCACAGCGAGATGCCCCCGAAGAGAATCATAATGAGGGTGACGATGCGAATCGTCGAGGTGTCGAGTCCGAAATATTCGGCAATTCCGCCGCAAACGCCGGCGATGATGCGGTCCGTCGAGCGGTAGAGTCTCGGTCGAGCGTTCGTATTCATGGTTGTCTTGTTTTTAGTTATTGTTTTCGGTTTCGGGGGCGCTGGGCAGAACAATCCAAAGCAGGATGTAGAGCCATACGGAGAGGCCTCCGAAGAGTATCAGCAGCAGTGTGGCGAGCCGGATGGAGGTAGGGTCGGCGTCGAAGAATTCGGCGATACCGCCGCAGATGCCGGCAATCGAGCGGTCCTTGCGCGAACGCCTGAGGCAGCGCCGGGGCTCCTCGATGCGGGGCTCTTCGGGCCGGGCATCGGCGCGCGGTTCGCCGAAATCGGCGGGAGCGCCCATGCGCTCGATGGCCTCCTGTACAATATCGAGGGTCACGACCCGCATCGGGGTGTTCACCTTTTCGCGGAAAATCTCGGCCATGCGGCGCTCGATGTCGTCGAGCGTCTCGGTGTCCCCTTCGGGCAGCCGCCTGCGAATGTCGTCGAAATACTCTTTCAGCTTTTCGTAGGCGTCGCAGTCGAGCGTGAATGCCAATGAGCCGATGTTGGCGTTGATGGTCTCTTTCATGGTCGCAGGATGTGTATTTGCAGTATTATTTTCCGATAACTGTTACTTTGGTATTGCAAATATAGTGCACGAAAATGTATTATGCAATACAAAGTACTAATTTTTCGCGAAAAAATGTTGTTTTTTTGTGTGGCAGCCTTCTGCCGGCCGGCATGGGGGCAGAAAAGAGCGGCGGAAAGTTGACGGCGCACCGTTTTTTTGCTACCTTTAGGAGACCTAAACCTTAAATTAACCTTTCAACCATGAAATTCTTCATCGATACGGCGAATCTCGACCAGATTCGCGAGGCCAATGCGATGGGTGTGCTCGACGGCGTGACCACCAATCCTTCGCTCATGGCGAAGGAGAACATCCGGGGCGAGGAGGCGTGCCACCGCCACTACGTCGAAATCTGCAACATCGTCGACGGTGACGTGAGCGCCGAGGTGATTGCCACCGACTTCGAGGGCATGGTGCGCGAGGGCGAGCAGCTTGCGGCGCTTCATCCCCACATCGTGGTGAAGCTTCCCTGCACGGCCGACGGCATCCGTGCCGTGAAGTACTTTGCCGGGCGCGGCATCCGCACCAACTGTACGCTGGTCTTCTCGGTAGGGCAGGCGCTGCTGGCCGCCAAGGCTGGCGCGACCTATGTTTCGCCCTTTGTCGGACGACTGGACGACATTTCGGAGGACGGCGTGGGACTCGTGGCCCATATCGTGCGCGTCTACCGCACCTATGGCTACAAGACGCAGGTGCTGGCGGCTTCGATTCGTCATACGAACCACATCATCCGCTGCCTCGATGCGGGGGCCGACGTGGCGACCTGCCCGCTGGCGGCCATCAAGGGGCTGCTCAAGCACCCGCTCACGGAGAGCGGTCTGGCCCAGTTCCTGGCAGACCATGCGCGGGTGAACGGATAGTTTTGCCGCGTGCAAACGGTTGAGGCAGGCCCGCCAGTCGGCGGGCCTGCCTCTTGTTTGTCGGGAGCGCAACGTTGTCCTTGTCGGGCTTTCTGCCGCTCCTGCCGGGTTCGCTGCTGCTCCGCAGATTCTCCGCCCATTTCGCCGGGGCTTTATGTCGTTCCTGCCGGGGTGGTAACCGTCCTTGTCGGTTTTTTGCCGTTCTCTCCGCGTCTGTTGCTGCCCTTGTCGGGACCTCCTTGCCCCTTTCCCCGACGTTCGTGCGCCCATTCCGAGGGCGCTCTTCCGCCCCTTGGCCGTGCTACCTTAATATATAAAAAGCGCCCTGCGACCGTCGGGTCGCAGGGCGCTGTCGTATGCCGTTCCGGCTTCGGGGATTAGTCCTCGAACTTGGCCGAAAGGAACTCGCGGTTCAGACGCGCGATGTGAGCAATCGAAATCTGCTTGGGGCACTCGGCCTGGCAGGCTCCCGTGTTCGTACAGTTACCGAAGCCCAGCTCGTCCATCTTGGCGACCATCGCCTTGGCACGACGGGCACCCTCGACGCGGCCCTGCGGCAGCTTGGCCAGCGACGATACGCGGGCAGCGACGAAGAGCATGGCCGAACCGTTCTTGCAGGTGGCGGCGCAGGCTCCGCAACCGATGCAGGCTGCTGCGTCCATCGACTCGTCGGCATCCTCCTTCGGAATGGGAATAGCGTTGCCGTCGGGCACCGAGTTGGTGCGCACCGAGATGAAGCCGCCGGCCTGCAGAATCTGGTCGTAGGCGCTGCGGTTCACCACGAGGTCCTTGATGACGGGGAAGGCCGCCGAACGCCACGGCTCGATGGTGATGGTCGCACCGTCCTTGAAACGACGCATGTAAATCTGGCAGGTTGTAGCGCCGTCGCCGGGACCGTGGGCACGGCCGTCGATGTGGAGCGAGCACATGCCGCAGATACCCTCGCGGCAGTCGTGGTCGAATGCCACGGGCTCCTTGCCGGCGTGTACCAGGTCGTTGTTCAGAATATCGAGCATTTCGAGGAACGAGGTGTCCTCCGAGATGTTCTCGACCTTGTAGGTCTCGAACGCACCTTTGCTCTTAGCGTCCTTTTGACGCCATATCTTTAATGTAAAATTCATAGTTTCAAATCGTTATTAAAGTTCAACGTCAAAATGGAATTAGTCCTTGTAGTTGCGCTGTGCGGGGTGTACGAACTCGAAGTTGAGCGGCTCCTTGGTCATCTCGGGTACGGCGTCCATGCCCTTGTACTCCCAGACGGCTGCGTATACGAAGTTCTCGTCGTCACGCTTTGCCTCGCCCTCTTCGGTCTGGTGCTCCGTGCGGAAGTGGCCGCCGCACGACTCCTCGCGGTTCAGTGCGTCGCGGGCCATCAGCTCGCCCAGCTCGAGGAAGTCGGCCAGACGAAGCGCCTTCTCCAGCTCGACGTTGAAGTCGTCGGCGCGGCCTACGACCTTGACATCCTTCCAGAACTCCTTGCGCAGAGCCTGGATTTCGGTGATGGCCTTCTCGAGCGACTCCTTCGTACGTGCCATGCCGACGTTCTCCCACATGATGTGGCCCAGCTTCTTGTGGATGTCGTCCACCGACTGCTTGCCGTTGATGGAGAGCAGCTTCTGGATACGCTCCTTGACGCTCTTCTCGGCCTCGTCGAATGCCTTGGTGTCGGTCTTCACCTTCGGAGCCTGAATCTTGTGCGAGAGGTAGTCGCCGATGGTGTAGGGCAGCACGAAGTAGCCGTCGGCCAGACCCTGCATGAGGGCCGAAGCACCCAGACGGTTGGCGCCGTGGTCCGAGAAGTTGCACTCGCCGATGGCGTAGAGACCCGGGATGGTGGTCATCAGGTTGTAGTCCACCCAGATACCGCCCATCGTGTAGTGTACGGCCGGGAAAATCTGCATCGGCTGCTCGTAGGGGCTCACGTCGGTAATCTCCTCGTACATGTCGAAGAGGTTGCCGTAGCGCTGCTTGATGATGTCCTTGCCCAGACGCTCGATGGCGGTCTTG